>Ga0116227_10001235_pt1 | contig 56170 bp, 47 predicted proteins | sample S1TSphgellanicum_FD_89693 | JGI IMG/M metagenome (GOLD analysis project Ga0116227, IMG submission 89693) | Host-associated microbial communities from peat moss isolated from Minnesota, USA - S1T2_Fb - Sphagnum magellanicum MG | ecosystem: Host-associated > Plants > Peat moss > Unclassified...
GAACCCATCTGCGATCTGCTCGGCATGGCCTACCATCCCGAGATCGGCCAGATGGTCGGTTTTACGACGTTGGGGCGCAACATTCCGCTGTGGCTGGTGTTTTGCTACCCCTGGTATTTCGCCGCATTTTCATACCGGCTCATCACCTGGGAAGCCAGCGGCCAACTGACGCCCAAGGGCTATTGGCAGTCGCTCGCGGTCGCGGCGTTCTTTTGCTTCACCATCGAGATATTCCCGGTGAGAGCCGTACTCTGGCAATACTTCGGTCAGCAGCCGCTGATGTTCTCCGGTATGCCGCTGATGTGGTACATCGTGAATCCGACCTCCGACATCGCCACCGCGGGTTTCCTGACACTGGCACTTCGTAATCAGAGCGGCTGGAGCCGCTGGCCGATCCTGTTCCTCATGCCGATGTGCATCGTCGGCTTCCACACGGGCGGTTTCGCACCGGTCTACATCACGGAGAATGCCGGCTGGACCGCGCAGCAAAGCCTGGTGACGGCGGTGTTTTCGGCACTGATTTGCTTCGTGCTGCTGAAGACACTCGCCAACCTTCTGTTCACGACGCGAGTTGTTGCATCTCGCGCATGAACTCGCACATGAACTGACGTGGCAGGCGAAAGATTGGTGCCGCCTCCGGTCGATATGGTGATGCCGCAGGCGGCGCAAACCTTCTTCATGGTGGCGAATGTCGTCATCTGCCTCATCGCGCTGATTGTCGCGCAAGGATACCGGCGCAGATCGGGATCATCGGTGGGATTCTTGCTGTTGGCCGCAGGTGCCTTGACGGTGTTGAATGAGCCTGCAGTCGACATATTGGGACTGTGTTGGTTCGCCGCGCACGGTTCGACGCCCCTGTTCACTGCGTGGGGAGTCACCATCCCGGCCTTCATGCTGCCGGTGTATTGCTGGTATGTCGGGGGACAGGCGTTGCTCGCCCTGATGCTTTTGGAGAAGGGCGCGACGGGCAAACAAATCTTCCGGCTGTATGGTGCGTTTGCCTTGATCAACGTGTTGCTGGAGGTCCCCGGACTGAAGATGGGGATTTATGCCTACTACGGCAATCAGCCTTTCGTAATCCTGGGGTTTCCCTGCTGGTGGGTGGTCTGCAACGCGCTCATGCCCATCGTCATGGCCGCCATCGTGTTTCGCTTACAACCGTTGTTGAAGGGCCCGCCACGATTGTTGCTAGTGTTCACCGGTCCGATGGCGGCCGGCCTCTGCAATGGCGCAATCGCGATGCCGGTGTGGCTGACGCTGAACAGCGGAGCGCCGCTCTGGGCAACCCACGTCGCTGCCCTGCTGAGTCTGGGCATGGGTCTGACGCTCGCATTGCTCGTGTCGCAGATGGTGGCGAGCGATCGATTTGCAATTGCCGAGAAGGTCCGGGCCTTGACTTAGATTCGTCGTAAGCGACGATCCCCTGCGCCCGAAGACAGGTAATAATTTCCCCAGAAAAATGTCTTTCGTCGCTGGGGTTCGAATCACGTTCGCCCCATGTGTCATTAAAACAAGCATGAGTGGTGGAGTTGAACCCAATGAATATCTGTAGCCGTTGGTTTCGTGTGGGGAATTGGGCTGAGTTTGCGCCGTGCGGTGTGGCCTTGTTGGGTGTGATGGCCGCCGCGCCAGTATTTTCAGAAACGACCGCGGGCGGTGCGAGCGATCAAACTGCGACTGATTCGGACTCGGTTCAAGAGATTATCGTCACGGCACAACGTCGCGGCGAAAACCTGCAGTCAGTGCCTTTGACTGTCAGTGCCATCACCGCCGATGCGGCACAGCGCATGGGTATCACCGACACGACGTCGCTGACGGCGGCCGTCCCCGGCCTTGATTTCTCGAGACAGGCGAACGCCGCGACGCCGTTCATCCGAGGGGTCGGTGCCACATCGTCACTCATCGGCAATGAAGCCTCTGTGGCGACATACATTGACGGCGTGTATATCGCCGCTCCGCAGGCCGCATTGTTCTCGTTGAATAACATTTCACAGATAGAGGTTTTGAAAGGCCCTCAAGGTACGCTATTCGGACGCAACGCCACCGGCGGCGTACTGCAGGTCATCACCCGAGACCCGACGCAAGAAACCCAAATCGATGCGCAAGCGGGTTATGGCAACTACCGCACGTCGACGGAATCTTTTTACGCGACCACTGGCATTACCAGTGACTTGGCCGCCGACATCGCGCTGTACAACTACAATCAGGGGAAAGGCTGGGGGATCGATGTGTCGACGGGCACAGATGCCTTCAAGGAGAAAGACTTCTCGGCGAGGACGAAGTGGTTGTGGACCCCGGGCGCAACCACCAAAGTAACCTTTTCCGCGGACTTCGGCGTGAGCCAAGGCGAGCAGGGCATCGGCTTGAGCCCGCTACCCGGCACGATAGGTCTGGACGGCGTCACCTCGAACAGCGGCTTCTATAATACGGCTGTCGATCCAAACGATAGCTATAAGACTACGCAGTACGGCGGATCGATCAAGATCGAACAAGACCTCGGTTGGTCGCGCATCATGAGCATCAGCGCCGCTCGCCGCTCCCGCTCGCCGTTCGAATTGGATCAAGATGCCACGCCGTTTCCTCTGATCGGCGCGGATATCCAAGGACGCGACCGTTCCTACTCGCAAGAGCTGCAGTGGCTTTCAACCGCGGCAAGCAAGCTGCAGTGGATCGGCGGACTTTATTATTTGAACGATGTCTCGGGTTACCAACCGCTGGGGTTGTCGGGATATGCGCTCGGGGGACCTGCTTCGTTCTCGGATATTTTCAGCACTCAGAAACTACGTTCTTATTCCGGATTCGGTCAAGCCACCATCGAGGTGGTCAATGCAACGCACCTGACACTGGGGCTGCGCTATACCTCCGACCATCGCGGCATCGTCGGCTATACGGTCTACGGCGCAGTACCGGGAGTGCCAAACGGCCCGGTCCCGTCGACGGCGCAAGATGCGACCTTTTCGAAACCCACCTGGAGAGTGGCGCTCGACCATCAATTCACGGACGACATCCTGGGGTACGTTTCTTACAATCGAGGATTCAAAAGCGGCGTCTTCGATTCACTGGCCTACGCCAATCCGGCGGTCAAACCGGAAACCATCGATGCGTACGAAGCAGGCGTGAAGTCTGAGTTGTTCGAACACCGGATTCGGATCAATGCATCATTTTTCGACTACAAATATAAAGATATTCAAATAGACGAACTGTTGGAGGGCGTTTCAACGCTTATCAATGCATCACAAGCAAAAATATACGGCGCCGACCTCGACATCACCTACATACCCGTGACCGGCCTGACCATTGGCAGCGGGATGGAATTCCTTCACGGGCGCTATGGTTTATTTGAAAACATGCCCATATATACGCCGTCACCGACGGGCGGCGATATTCCGACCACCGCCAACACCAATGGTCAGACGGCGGTACGCAGTCCGGACTTCGTTGGCAACGTGACGGTTGGGTACCGCTTTCCCGCTTTGCAAGGCACACTGGATCTGGTCGCGGGCGACTACTACAACAGCGGCTTTTACTGGAACCCTGACAATCGCATCCGGCAAACTGCCTACAGCCTCGTCAATTCATCGCTGACCTGGACCGCGCCCAAACAGACGTGGGACGCGCGAATTTGGGGCAAGAACCTCACCAGTCGGCGATATTACTCCTACGAAACCGATCAGGAATTCGGCGACGACGCTTCGCCTGCCGCACCACTGACTTTTGGTGTTGCTTTCGGCTATCACTACAAGTGAATTTTAATTCTCATCATGGAACTCCTTTATGAACACGGTCCAGGCGCCCAACACTTTTCCCGTCGATGATGAGTATACCCATCCCATCGGTCCCGACCCGTTTTGGCAGGAGAGCGTGGTCATCGTTTGGTTCGACCTGAAGTCCGGCATCGGCGGATTTCATCGCATTGGCCACGAGGCACGCGCCAACAACGGGGCAGGCGTGGCCACGAGCTGGATATTCGTGACCACGCTGGAAGGAACGCGTTTTCGCCGACACGATAATCATCCTCTGCAGGCCAGCGATCGAACCCACGATACATTCAGTGTGTCCGGCAAGCATCAGATGACATTCGATGGCCGAGCCGTCTGGACCGTCAATGACGAACAGTGTCAGCTTCGATTGGTAGCGGAGGATTACACCCCCCGCTTCGATTTGTTTCGTCATGGCGGCAGCGTGACCGATGATTTCGCTCCCGGCCACCTCGAAGCAGCCGGCACGGTGAAAGGCGCCGTCACCATTGCCGGCCGCCATTATGACGTGGACGGGCTGTGCTACCGCGATCACAGCTGGGGCAAGCGCGACTGGAAAACATTGCTGACGCATCGTTGGATCGCGGGGACCTGCGGACCTGACCTCACCTTCAATGCCGCCGCTTGGCACGGTATCGATGGAACGCTGCGAAAGTTTGGCATCGTGGTGCGAAATGGAGCAGTCGCGTACGCCAAGGAAGTGGACATCGTGGTCTTTCAGGAATGCGATGGCATGACCCATCGCGGGGGGCGGATGACGCTGACCATGGCCGATGGGGAGAAGATCATCGTCGAGCCTGTCCCCATCGACGGTGGTGTCACCGTCCATAATGGCGTCGCCTGCGTCGATCAGCTGTGCACTTTCGATTACGCGGGAGCCAAGGGATTCTGTGATTTCGAGATATCGACCAATCCGCGTGCCGGCACGGGACCGGTTTCAGGTCTGGTCAACGCGACCATGATAGAGGGGATAAGCCGTCGGGGAGCATAGGCTTCCGTCGCTGCACCTACCATGTCGGCCCGCAATACCACCAGCCGCGCCCGTTACTACGACGCGATGCTCGCAGCTTTGGACCGCGATGTTCAAGTCGAGCTGACTTCGGATCGCGCCAGGTTCCTGTACGGAGCCGCGCGGCGGATCTTGGCACGCTTGGCGACCGCCAATGAACATGCGGATGTATTGCCGGAAAATCTCTCCGCATTGCATCCCGAAAGCTTGGGTGCAACCCAAGCCAACGCCGATGAAACCAGCATCAGGCAGGCTCTGCTGCATGAAGGTAAGCTGCTCGACTTGATCGAGCAGAGAGTTCAGCAACGATTGAATAGCTCTGCCGCGGCGTCCTCCACGGCCGTCCCGGCTGCCAGCATTTCCGCCGAGGTGCTGGAGTCCTACATTCGCGAGCATGTCGATTCGAATCTCAGGCTCAAGAAGTTCCGCGTTCTCGCGGGCGGCCGGTCGAAGCAGACCATCATGTTGACCCTGATCAACGAGCGTCAGGAAGAAGTCGAGCGCGTCATCCGCCGCGATCTTGTGGTCGCGATCACCGGCGCAACCGTGGTTGACGAATACCATGTGTTGGTGGCGCTGGCGGATCGTGGCTACCCGGTGCCACGTCCCTTTTTGCTTGAAGTGAACACCGACGTGCTCGGATCGGCGTTCATGGTCATGGAAAAAGTGAATGGATCTTTGGCGGGCGACATTTTCGATCCTCCAACCGGCAGGGAGGCGGTGTTGCACAGTGCGCACGTCTTGGGAGCGCTCCATGCAATGTCAGCGGTCGACATTGCACCGACGATTCGGGAAAAGTCGCGGGTTCCCCCGAACCGCCAGCAGTTGCGCGAAATCGTTTTGGAATTGCAACGAGTCTGGCTCGCGAGCTCACGCGCGCACAGCGTTACCATGGACGCGGTATTCAAATGGCTTCTTGAGAACGTCGACTCGGTCTCGCCGCTGGTCAGCATCGTGCACGGCGATTACAGTTACCACAATCTGCTGTTTCAAGGCGATTCGCTATCGGCCGTGATGGATTGGGAATTGGTAAGGGTGGGTCATCCCGCTGAGGACTTGGGCTATATACGTCCAGCCGCAATTCAAAGAGTCGAATGGTCCGAGTTCATGGATGCCTATCGGGCCGGGGGCGGGCGAGAAATCCCGCAACTCGATCTCACTTTTTATACCTTCATCGTGAAGTTGCGCTTGATGGTGCTGCTGTTCGGGGCCCGACAATACTTTGAGTCCGGGGCTACGGACGATATGCAACTGGCCGACGTCAGCATCTATCATTTGCCACGCATGATCCAGCAGTGCTCCTTCGAAATCCGCCTCGCCTTGGGGTTATGAGACCAGATGCATCTGTCTCGCGATGGCGAGCGCATGCATGCGATTGCTGGCCTGCAGTTTGGTATTGATGCTTCGCAAGTGCGTTCGTACCGTACTCTCCGAGACGAATAACTTCTCGGCCATGGCATCGTTCGAGAAGCCCTGACCCAGCAGTTCCAAGATCTGCAGCTCCTTGCGGGTGAGCGTTTCATCGGATGGACGAGCTGCTTGCGAGGCTTGTGCGCCGACTGCGGTTGATGCGTTGATTTTCTTCAGATGGGCATTAAGGGCGTCGCCGTTGACTTGGCCGATATCGCTTTGTCGATTGTTGAGCAAGCGTCGCAGCATTTCCTGTATGCGTTCGCCTTCTTCCAGGAAAATGCTGACGAAGCCTTCTTGCACGCTGGTTTCGGTGGCCTTGGACAGCGTACGCATGGCCAGGTTATGTTGGCCATCGGCTTCGAGCGCTTCAGCCAGCAGTATCTCCAATTTCAGTGCCCGCCTGTTGCGTTGCGCGGCCAGGGCCGCAGCCTGATCCTTCTTGAGCAGTGGAATAGCCGCGGCCGCCTCGCCGCTGCGGATCATCCATCGTAACTGGCCGATGCTCAACGTGACCTTGTCGTTTGCGATATAGGAACGCGCCGACACGGTGTCCCAGTCGACGGCGTCGGCGGCCCGCAATAATTGCTGTTTCGCGGCGCTGGAATCGCCGCGCATCAGCAAGCAGGTAGACTTTTCGATTCGTGCGCTCGCGATGACCCGTGGAATACCGAGCCGGTGGCCAAGCAGCTCCAGCTGGGTGAGCATTTCCAAGGCCCGATCGCCATCGTTGTGATGTTCGGCAATGCGATAGGACAGGGAATGCGCAACGATCAGCTGGTCAGGCAACCCTAAGATCTGCGCCAACGGCAGGAAAAGGCTCAATAATCCCTCGGCGTGCTTCAGATCTCCGGCCTCGTAGAGTGCCTCGGCCAGCAGTACCCCCGACAGCAAGTTGCGATTGCCGCTCTTGAAAAGGTCATCGCCGGAGATGCCGGCCGCCAAACGAAGCTCAGCCAGAGCCTGGCGCAGGCGGCCTTGCATGAGATCGATTGCGCCGTTGATCGACCCGGCGAGACCCATCTGCAACGCAGAGGTACGGCCACTGTGAGCCGCATGCGCCTGGTCGACGTAGCGATGTGCTTGTTCGTAATGCCCGAGAATCATGCTGTCCACGGCCAGAGTCTGGGACAGTACGATGAATGGGAAGCCGGACTCGGGCTTGATCATTTGGATGCGCTCCAGCCCCAGCGCAAACGATTCATCGATGCGGTCGCGCATGCCGAGCAGGGTCGGCTGCATCGCGTGATACTGAGCAAGAGCGGTACCGCCGCCGAGCTCGCCCGGCACGATTTGCTCCACCAGCGTCAATGCCTCTTGCGGCCCGCGCGTCAGGTTGACTGCCCAGATGTGCAGCAGGCGCAAATGCGGCGAAGCCTGAACCGGTTCGGGAAATGTTTCGAGCCATCGGGTCAACAAGCGCAGTCGTCCCTGATTCAACAGCGAGTCGGCATGCGTCTCGAGCAACGGCATGATGAATCCCAGGTCGCGGGTCTCGAGCGCGTGATCCACGGCGGGAATCGGCCGGTGTTGCGCCAGGAACCAATCGGCGGCCGCGCGATGCAGACCCGGGACCGAATCGGGCGAGTTTTTGAGCAGCTGGGAACGAAGAAAATCCCGAAATAAACTGTGGTATCGATACAGACCCTGACTTTCGTCGACCACGGATAAAAATAAGCTTTCCCGCTCCAAGTGCTGCAACAACCTCGCGCTGTCGTGGCGGCCGCACACGGCGTCGCACAGCGCCGCGTCGAACTGCGACAGGATGCTGGTCTTGAGCAGGAAATCTCGAACATCGGCTGACTGGCCCGTCATGACGACCTCGGCCAGATACTCGGCAACCGCCGTCGCCGATCCGGCAAATCCGGCGATGAAGGCTTCCGCGTTGCTGTGGCGCTCGAGCGCCACCGAGGCCAGCCACAGGGCCGTGGGCCATCCCTCGGTACTGCGCACCAAGGTCTGCACGTGATCCGCCGCCAGGTTGAGACCGCGGCGTTTTATCAAGAACACGCTGGCCTCGTCGGCGGAAAATCGCAGCTGTTCCGGCGACACCTCGACCAGCTCGCCATGCGCACGGAGTTTGCCGAGTCCAATGTCCGGAAAGGTGCGTGAGCCCAGTACTAACCGCGTGTTCTTCGGCATGCGTAAAGTGATTTGTTTGATGAAGCCCAACACGGCCGGGTCGCGGATCACGTCCAACTCGTCCAGGAACAGCACGAACGGAGCTTCACGCTGATCCAGTTGGCTGGTCAGCAGCGACTTGACGTATCCAGCGTCAAAGGCCGTTTGGCTGTCGAGACCTTCCAAGCCGGCGTCGGGGGCGAGTTGGCCCTTGAGTGCGACAACCAGGTAGGACAAGAAGCGCGGTAGGTCGTTGTCGGCCTCGTCCAGATTCAACCATGCCGCCGGTGTGCCCTCCTTGGCATAGCGCTCCCACAACTGGGCCATCACCGTGGTCTTGCCGAACCCTGCCGGTCCCCTGATCAGGACTACCTTGGAACCGAAGGCCAGAAATACCTGGTTGCAAATTTCCGTCCTGTCGACGGCATGGCGCGACGCGGCGGCGGGCGTCAGTTTCGAGGTGAGCAACAGTTTTTGCATGGGAGACCCGGCAATTATCTCACACCGCGGTGTAACAGGCCCCAACCGGACCTTGGGGGCGGCCGGTTCGTTTTCGTCGAAACCGACGATTCTGAAAAGTCGCTCTTGGACCATCATGGCCGCAAGAATATTAGCCGGTCTTAGGTTCGCCTCGACGTGACCTTTGCCATAACGACGGCCATTGTTGGTAACCATGCAAAACGAAGCGCTTATCTACGACGCGGTCCGGACACCGCGTTCCCGAGGACGCCCCGACGGGTCGTTGAACGAAGTCAAGCCGGTGGAACTGGCCGCCGGGCTGTTGCGCGAACTGAAGCGCCGCCACGACCTCGATACCAGCCGCGTGGGCGACGTCATCTTGGGGTGTGCCGATCCGCTCGGTGAGCAAGGCGGCGCCATCGGCAAGACTGTTGCGATGGTTGCGAACTTCGGCGATTCGGTGTCGGGTATGCAAATCGACCGTTATTGCGGGTCGGGACTCGAGGCCGTGAACATCGGCGCCATGAAGGTCATGTGCGGCGTCGAAGATCTGGTGATCGCCGGCGGCGTTGAGTCTCTATCGCGCGTGCCGATGGGGTCGGGCGTCAGCGCTTGGATCAGCGATCCCACGGTGGCTTTGCAGACCGGCTACATGCCCCAGGGCATCGGCGCCGATTTGATTGCCGCCCTCGATGGCTGGTCGCGCGAGGATGTCGACGCGTTTGCCTTGGAATCGCAGAAGAGGGCGGCGCACGCGCGGGCCAGCGGATACTTCAAAGGCGTGGTTGCGGTACGTGACGCGCACGGACGCACCATCCTCGCCGAAGATGATTTCATCAAAGCCGATACCACCCTCGACAAGTTGGCCGCGCTCAAGCCGTCTTTTTCGGAGATGGGAGACCTGGGCTTCGATTCGATCGCCATGGGCAGATATCCCGGCCGCGATTCCATCCCCCATGTGCATACTGCTGGCAACTCCTCGGGGATAGTCGACGGCGCCAGTGCCGTGCTCATCGGCAACGAGGCCGTCGGCAAGGATTTGCAGCTGCAGGCCCGAGGCCGGATTCTCGCCATGGCAAACGTGGGATGCGAACCCATGATCATGCTCACCGGCCCGGCGCCGGCCACGCTGAAAGCTCTAAGAAAGGCGAATTTGAAAATTACCGATATCGATCTGTTCGAGGTCAACGAAGCGTTTGCATCGGTGGTGATGCACTTCATGAAAGAAACCGGCGTACCCGCTGAAAAGGTCAACGTCAATGGCGGAGCCATCGCCTTGGGGCATCCCTTGGGCGCCACCGGTGGCATGCTGATCGGTACGGTGCTCGACGAATTGGAGCGCCGCAAACAGCGTTACGGGTTGTGCACGCTCTGTATCGGCGCCGGAATGGGCGTCGCCACCATCATCGAGCGGCTATGACAACCAACCCTGCGAGTTTTGCTGTTTGCGTCGACACCGATGGTGTGGCCACGGTCACGATGGATATGGCCGGCAAGTCCGTGAATACCATGAATGCCGAGTACGGCGAGTGCATGGCCAACACGCTGTCCGAGCTTCGTGCGGGGGTGGCGAGTGGACAGATCAAGGGCGTCATACTGACCTCGGCGAAGAAGACTTTTTTCGCGGGTGGCGATATCGACACCATCATGCGTTTCCAGGCAAACAAAGCCTGGGATGAATGCTTCGATACGTTGATGACGTTCAAACAGCAGTTGCTGGAGTTGGAGTCCTTGAGCGCTCCCGTCGCGGCGGCGATCAACGGTTCCGCGCTCGGCGGCGGCTTGGAGATCTGTCTCGCCTGCCATCATCGCGTCGCAATCGACTCACCCGCGCTGTTGATCGGCTTTCCGGAAGTGTCGCTGGGCCTGCTTCCCGCTGCCGGCGGGATCGTGCGCACGGTGCGGCTGCTGGGACTGAAGAAAGCCGTGCCGCTGCTGATGGAAGGGACTCGACTGACGGCTGCCAAAGCCAAGGAAAGCGGCTTGATCGATGAACTCGCGCAGAACGCCGACGAGATGCTCAGCAAGGCGCGTGCCTGGGTGTTGGCCAATTCAGGCTTTCAGCAGCCCTGGCTGCGCAAAGGTTTTCAGATTCCTGGCGGCAGTGCCTTCACGCCAGCCAACGCAGGATTACTGGCAGTGGCACCCGCCGTGCTGCGCAAGAAGAGCCGCGGCTTGTTGCCGGCCCCCGAGGCGATTCTCGCGGTCGCTGCGGAAAGCTCCGTCAGCGGTTACCAGGCGGCCATGCGGGTGGAGTCGCGCTACTTCGAGGAGTTGATTCGCGGGCCGGTGTCGGCGGCACTGATCGGAACCATGTACAAACAACTCAATGAGATCGGAGCCAAGGCGAGCCGCCCCAAGACCGCCACCGCACGGCCGGTCAAGGTCGTCGGGATTTTGGGCGCCGGGATGATGGGTCGGGGTATCGCCTACGTTTGCGCGTCGGCAGGTATCACCGTTGTGCTCAAGGACGTCAACCTTCAAGGCGCCGAGAGCGGCAAGGCCTTCTCGGCAACGCTGCTCGACAAGCAAATCGAGCGGGGACGGGTCACCGTTGCGCAACGAGAGACGATTCTCGCGCGCATTCAGCCCACAGCCGACAATGCGGCCCTGGCCGAATGCGATTTGATCGTGGAGGCGGTGTTCGAGGATATCGACTTGAAGCGCAGGCTGACTGAAGAATTGCTGCCGCATCTCAAGCCCGATTGCGTATTTGCCAGCAACACCTCGACGCTGCCGATCAGCTTGCTGGCGGAGGCCCATCCGCAGCCGGATCGATTCGTGGGGCTGCATTTCTTCTCGCCCGTCGATAGGATGAACTTGGTGGAGATCATCAAGGGCAAGCGCACCAGCGATGACACGCTGGCGTTCGCCTACGACTTCGTACAGCAGATTCGCAAGACGCCGATCATCGTTGGCGACGGCCGCGGATTTTATACCTCCCGAGTATTCGGTGTATTTTGCGACGAAGGCATCCGATTGTTGGAGGAGGGCGTGAACCCGGTGTTGATCGAAAACATCGCCAGACAGTGCGGCATGCCGGTGGGTCCGCTGGCCGTCATGGATGAAGTGGAAATCACCTTGATGAGCAAAGTAGCCGCGACCAACAAGCATCTCGACGCGCTGCTGGGCGATGATTTCTCGTCGGTGCACGAAAGAATGAATGCGCGCGCCACCTTGATGGTCGCGGAAGGCCGTACCGGGCGAGCCGCCGGCAAGGGTTTCTACGACTACGCGCAGGACGGTTCGAAGAAAATATCGCCGCTGTGGAAAGCGGCGTTTGGCGAAACTTCGGCGGTGCCGCTCAAGGACATCGGCGACCGTCTGATGTTTCGTCAGAGCATCGAAACCCTGAATTGTATCCATCGTGGCGTGCTTTCCAGTGCGCGCGACGCCAACATCGGATCGATTTACGGCTGGGGTTTCCCGGTCCACACCGGCGGTACGGTGCAGCTCATCGAAGGCTATGGACGGGAAGCGTTTGCCGAGCGCGCCGCGGAGCTGGCACGCAAATACGGTCCGCGTTTCCTGCTGCCGCCGGCGTTCGATGCACTGCTGACCCAGGCGGCATGAAGGGTGGACGGTTGAACACCATACTCTCCATTCCCACGCGCCAGGAGCGCAGTGATGCCGCGTTGAGTTCGATGCAGGAGTTATTCGCCTTGCAGCGCGCCGCATCGCGCAGCGAACCCTATCCTTCCCAATCGGTACGACGCGATCGCATCACCCGGCTCATCGATCTGTTGTTCAGCCACCAGACAGAGTTGTGCGAGGCCGTGGCCGTCGATTTCGGCCGGCGTTCGGCGGACAATACCAAGCTGTTCGACATTCTGCCGCCCATCAACGCACTCAAATATGCCAGGGAGCATCTCGCGGCGTGGATGCGCCCAGAGCGTCGCCGCTCGAACTTCCCCTACAATCTGATCGGCGGAAAATCCAGGATCGACTATGTGCCGCTCGGCGTGATCGGCAACATTTCGCCTTGGAACTTTCCGCTGACCCTCGCCTTGAGTCCCATGGGCGGCATGTTCGCGGCCGGCAATCGAGTGATGCTCAAGCCCTCCGAACTTACGCCGGCGACCTCGGAGTTATTGCGTGTCCTGATTGCGAAGCATTTCGACCCGAGTGAATTCACGGTGATCGTCGGCAACAGCGAGGTCGCGGCGCAGTTTGCCAGCCTGCCCTTCGATCACCTGCTGTTCACGGGATCGACGAAAGTGGGACGACTGGTGGCGCAGAGCGCCGCGCGGAATCTGGTGCCCGTAACCCTCGAATTGGGCGGCAAGTCCCCCGTGCTGGTGGGTACGGGGGCAAAACTCCGTGAGGTGGCCACGAAGGTCATGTTCGCGAAAACCACCAATGCCGGCCAAATCTGCATCGCTCCGGATTATCTTCTGGTGACTCGTGACCGTGCCGATGATCTGCTGGTCGAGTTGCGACAGGCGGCGAAGGCTTTGTACCCGGGCGGGCTTGCCAGCAACGATTACGTCAACGTCATCTCCGTGGCACACGCGGCGCGTCTGCGCGCGCATTTGGTCGATGCGGAAGCACGCGGCAACGCGGTGATCCCCCTGTTCGAATCGCCGAGCAGCGCCGACCCGCGCGCGGTCACGCCGCATCTGGTCGTGATCGGCAAGGAGGGTGGGAGCCTCATGGAGGAGGAGATATTCGGACCCATCCTCCCGGTGATCGGCGTGGATTCGATGGCTGAAGCCATGCGTTATGTGGCATCTCGTCCCCGTCCGCTCGCTCTGTATTATTTTGGCGAGCATGACGGGGAGATCACGCAGGTATCTCAGCAGCTCGCCTGCGGCGGGCTGGTGATCAACGATTTGATGACGCACTTCCTGCAAGACGATCTGCCCTTTGGAGGAGTCGGCGAGAGCGGTTCCGGCAGCTATCATGGGCGTGAAGGCTTCCAGCACTTCAGTCATGCCAAGTCGGTATTCACCCAGTCCAAGTGGTTCGACGTCGGTCGACTGATCCACCCACCCTTCGGCAAGCGCACGGCTCGGCTGCTGAAGATGCAAATCAAACGCTGATACGGTCCGTATGAAGACGGTCGTCATTACGGGAGGAGCCGGCGGCATCGGCAGGGAATTCAGCAAACTGTTCGCCCGCGACGGCTACCGTGTGGTGGTGTTCAGTCTGCTGGCCGCCGAGTTGGACGCGCTGGGCAGCGAATTGCGCCGCAGCGCACCGGCTGCGGAAATCCTGCTGCAGCAAATGGATCTCGCGCAACCCGACGCGGCCGAGCAGGTGGTGGCGTGGTGCGCCGAGCGGTCGCTCGAGATCGATGTCCTCATCAACAACGTGGGCTTCGGCATGTTGGGCGAGCATGTGGAGCTCGACATCGGCCGCGTGCAGCAGATGCTGCTGTTGAACACGCTGCTGCTGACCAAGCTGACACTGCTGGTCGGCAAACAAATGAAAATGCGCGGCCGCGGCCACATCCTCATCGTCTCCTCGATGGTGGGCTTTTCGCCCGCGCCGTTTTTCGCCGCGTACAGCGGTACCAAGGCGTATGCCTTGGCATTCGCCGTGGCGGTGGCCCGCGAGCTGGGTGAATTTGGCGTTGTCGTGAGTTGTCTTTGCCCCGGCACCACCCGAACGGCATTCCTCGACAGCGCGCAAAGCAAAACCGAGTCCGCGAAAGGCATCACCCAGTTCGTTTCGGCTTACATGGTCACGCCGGATATCGTCGCCGCCGCAGGCTATCGGGGTCTGTTCGCCGGCAAGCTCATCATCGTTCCCAATGCTTTTCTGACGATTCAGTCTGTTTTGCTGCGCAGCACGCCGATGCGCCTGGTTTCGTGGTTCGTGCATCGGCGAGCCCGAGAGGCTTCCAAGGCGGTGCAGTCATGATCGAACGAACCCTGTTCGATTCGGATCACGAGGCGTTCCGAGAATCCGTGAAGCATTTTGCAGAGCGCGAAGTGACGCCGCATCTGCTGCGGTGGGACGAGGCAGGCGCCGTCGACCGCAAGATCTGGCAGCAGTGCGGCGAGTTGGGCATTTTGTGTCCCACCGTCCCTGCTGAGTATGGCGGCGCCGGCGTCGACCGTCTGTTCAGCATGATCGTGCTCGAGGAATTGGCGCCGTTGGGCGGCCTCGGCATCTCGCTGTCCATGCATTCGGACATCGTCGCGCCGTACTTGCTGGCGTTTGCGAGCTCCACGGTGAAAACAGCTTACCTGCCGAAGATGGTCACCGGGGAGATGATCGGCGCATTGGCGATGTCGGAGCCGAGCACGGGCTCGGATGTGAAAGCGGTGAAAACCACGGCGGCGAAAGTCAGTGACGGCTATGTCATCAACGGTTCGAAGATATTCATTTCGAACGGCTTCGAGTGTGGACTGGTGGTGGTTGTCGCCAAGACGGATCCGGCAGCCGGAGCGAAAGGTATCTCGTTGTTTCTGCTCGATGCTTCGATGCCGGGTTTCAAGAAGGGCAAGAAGCTCAAAAAAGTCGGATTGAAATCGCAGGACACGGCCGAGCTGTTTTTCGACAATGTGCATGTACCCGCCAGTCATTTGCTGGGAGAGGAGAACAAGGGGTTCGGCTATCTGATGCACGAGCTGCCCTGGGAGCGAATGCAGATCGCCATTGCGGCGGTGGCAAGCGCCGAAGCGGCCCTCGAGCTGACCATCGGCTACACCCGCGAGCGGCAAGCCTTCGGAAAGCCGGTGATCGATTTTCAAAACACCCGCTTCAAGCTGGCGGAACTGCGCAGTGAATTACAGATCGCTCAAGTGTTCGTCGATCGTTGCATGGAACTGGAACTGAAGAAGCAATTGGACCCGGTGACGGCGGCCATGGCGAAGTACTGGTGTACCGATCTGCAATGCAAGGTGGTCGATGAGTGCGTGCAACTGCACGGTGGCTACGGCTTCATGCAGGAGTACGCGATTGCACGGGCTTGGACCGATGCGCGTGCCCAGCGCATCTATGGTGGGACCAACGAAATCATGAAAGACATCATTTCTCGCACGTTATGAACCCTGCTTTTCAAGAACCATAGAACCTAGGACCGCTCCGCCATGCACCCGTCCGAATACGCCAAAGCCACACCCAGCAAGCCAGCTTACATTCTGGCGCCCTCCGGCGCTGTGGTGACTTACGCCCAGTTGGACGACGCCTCCCTGCGCGGCGCGCAATTCTTGCGAAGTGCCGGGTTACAGGCGGGAGACCATATCGCCCTGTTCATGGAGAATAACCGGCACTACCTGCAGATCGTATGGGCGGCGCAGCGATGCGGGGTCATCGTGACGCCCATCAGCAGTCACAGCAAGACCAGCGAAGTCTCTTACATACTCGCCAACAGCGACGCCAAGCTGTTCATCATTTCCAAGAAGCTGTCCGCTGCCGCTGCCGACATCAAAGCGGCCGCGCAGCAGGTGTCACACTTTTTGATGGTCGACGGCACCACTGCGGGATATGCCTCGTGGGAGCAGGCGCTGAAGTCGCAGCCCGCAGTGCCGCTCGCCGACGAATGCGCGGGTGCCCTGATGATGTATTCCTCGGGAACCACGGGTTTTCCCAAGGGCGTATATCCCAAATGGTCCGCGGATCGACCCATCGATTACATGGATCCCGGCCAGCAGTTGATCAAAAAATATTTCAACTTCGATCAAAATACGGTGTTTCTGTCTCCTGCCCCGCTTTATCACGCGGCGCCCTTGATCGCGAATTTGGTGGTCATGTTCGGGGGCGGCACCTCCATCATCATGGAGCGGTTCGATACCGAGCTGAGTCTGCAGTTGATCGACAGTTACTCGGTAACTCATAGTCAATGGGTGCCCATCATGTTCATTCGCATGCTGAAACTCCCGACCGAGGTGCGTGCGAAGTACCGTCTGACCAGTCAACGTTACGTCCTGCACGCCGCCGCTCCTTGTCCCAAGGAGACCAAGCTGGAGATGATCAAGTGGTGGGGCGAGATCATCTATGAATACTACAGCTCTACGGAAAACCTCGGCATGACGGTATTGAACTCGGCAGACTGGTTGACACACCAGGGTTCGGTGGGCAGGCCTCTGGGTTGCAAGCTGCATGTGCTCGACGATGCCGGAAGCGAATTGCCGACCGGTGAAATAGGCAATGTGTATTTCGAGAGCGCCGGCGTGGGCTTCGAATACTATAAGGAGCCTGACAAGACTGCTGCGTCGACCAACGCGCGAGGTTGGGTCACGATCGGCGATATCGGTTATTTGGATGCTGAAGGGTATCTGTATTTAACGGACCGAAAGAATTTCATGATCATCTCCGGAGGCGTGAATATCTATCCCCAGGAAGTGGAAAACGTGCTCATTCAGCATCCCAAGGTTTCCGATGTGGCGGTATTTGGAATTCCCAATGCGGAGTTCGGAGAAGAAGTGAAGGCCGTCGTGCAGCCGCGAGACGCCGACTTCAGTCAGGCCGCGTTGGCCCAGGAACTGATTGCTTGGTGCAAGGACCGACTCTCGGGTGTCAAGTGCCCCAAGAGCATCGACTTCGCCACGACCTTGCCGCGATTGGAAAACGGCAAGCTCTACAAGCGGGAAATCGCTCAGTCTTATCAGAAGAGGTCCGCATGAATCAAACAGTGACGCGATGGGACGAACTGATTCACAACGACGGCGTGCATGGTTCGGTGTACGTCGATCCGAAGCTCTACGATGAGGAAATCCGCAATATCTGGTTCAAGACCTGGGTGTATATCGGCCACGAAAGCGAAGTGCCCAAGCGTCACGACTTCGTGATGAAGTCGCTGGGACCTGAGCCCATCATCATGACCCGTGACGGTCAAGGCGAGGTGCGTTTGTTGCTCAATCGATGCAGCCATCGCGGCAACCAGGTGTGCACCAAGCAAAAGGGCAATGCCTCAGTGTTCGTGTGCCCCTACCACGCCTGGTCATTCGGCAGCGACGGGCGCTTGCGGCATATGTCGATGCCGGACGGCTACAAGGACTGCGACAAGAGCACATTGGGGTTGGCGCAGGTACCGCGCATGGCCAGCTATCGGGGTTTCGTGTTCGGGTGCTTTGCCGCCGAAGGCCCGACGCTGGAAGAACACCTGGGCGGTGCGCTCGAAGTGTTCGATCGGCTCGCAGCCATGTCGCCCGAGGGGGAGATCGAGGTGACCGCCGGATTCTTGAAGCACAAAGTTTCCGCAAATTGGAAGCTGATGCTGGAGAACGAAACCGACGGTTATCACCCCTCGTTCGTGCACGCGTCGATATTCAACGTGGCGCAGAGCGGCATCGGGCAGCTGTACAGCCGCGAGTCGGCCGCCGTTTCGCGTGACTATGGCAACGGTCACACGGAATGCGATCTACGGCCTCAGTTTCGCAAGATCGGCACGCCGATGGCGTGGTTCGGAACGACCGAGGAAAAATTGCCGGAGTACACCCGGGACATGCGCAAGGCGCACGGCGAAGAGCGGGCCCGCCAGATCATGATCGACGGTACCCCGCACGTGATGATTTTTCCGAATCTTTTCATCGCCGAGATTCAGCTGTTCGTGCTGCAACCGGTGGCGGTGGATGAAACCATTCAGCACGTCACGGCATTGCAGTTCAAAGGCGCGCCCGAGCTGAACCGTCGGCTGCGTCAGCAAACCATGGGGTCGGTGGGTCCGGCGGGATTCCTGTTGGCGGACGATTCCGAGATCTATGAGCGCACGCATCGCGGGCTCACGGCCCAGTCGCCCCGCTATACTTTCATCGGCCGCGGCGCGCATCGTGAAGTCACCGATCAAGACGGCTATTTGACCGGCGACATCACCGATGATCTGCCGTCGCGCGGCATTTGGCGTCATTACCGCGCGCTGATGAGCGCCGCGCCATGAGCGCCGCAGCATGAACGGCGCACCGGTGGATTTGCTGCGCGAAGTGGAGTCCTTCGTCTACCGCGAAGCGTCGCTGCAGGATCATCATGAATACGATGCGTGGGAAGCGCTGTGGACCGACGATGGGGTCTATTGGATTCCCGCCAACGGCGACGATATCGATCCGGAGAAGGAAATGTCGATCGTCTACGACAATAGGTCGCGCATCGCCTTGCGCATACGACAATTCCACACCGGCATTCGCATTGCGCAAGAGCCCAAGTCGAGCTTGGTGCGCGTGGTATCGAATATCGTGATAGCCGACCAAAGCGCCGACACCCTGCATGTCAAGGCAAATGCCATAATTTTCGAAAGCGCAACCCGGCGCGACACGATATGGGGCGCCCGCTATGAGTACGCGCTGCGCCGCATCGACGGCAAGTTGCGCATGGCGCGCAAAAAAGTGGTGTTGGTGAACAATGCGAAGGCGCTGCCGAACATGGCGTTCCTGATCTGATGGCCGCCGTGGAATCCAACTCTGCCGAAGAAGCCCTGGTCGCGCAGGGCCCCGCGCTGCTGGCGCTGCGCGGGTCGGTGGGTGTTTTGCAGCTGAATCGTCCCGAATCCGCCAATGGGCTCAGCATCGAGATGCTGGAAGGGCTGCATGCCACCCTCAAGCGCTGCATCGCCGAGCCTCGCATCCGGGTCGTATTGCTGACTGGCATGGGACCGAATTTTTGCGCGGGCGGCGATGTTCACGAGTTTGCCGCCAAGGGGGATGAACTCGCGAATCACATTCGACGCGCCACCGCCATGCTGCAGGAGGTCATCGGCTGTCTGATACATCTCGATGCGCCGGTGGTGGCTGCGGTCCACGGCTACACCGCGGGCGGCGGGGGCATGGGGCTCATGTGCGCCAGCGATCTGGTGATCGCGGCGCAATCCGCCAGGTTTCTCGCCGGCGCGACCCGGGTGGGCATGGCCCCGGACGCCGGTTTGTCAGTCACCTTGCCACGTCTGATCGGGGCGCGTAAGGCGACTGAAATGCTGTTCATGAATGCGCCGGTGACGGCTGACGAGGCACTGGCGTTGGGTCTGATCAACCGCGTGGTCCCGGACGCGGAATTCCATGGCGCAGCGTTCGCCTATGCAGAAAAACTCGCGGCGGGCGCACCGCTCGCACTGGCAGCAACCAAGCGGTTGTTGTGGGCGGGGGTGGGTGCGAGCGTGGAAGCGGCCATGCCGGAAGAGAGCCGCACCGTGGCGGATCTGTGCCGCAGTAGTGATGTGCGCGAAGGCTTGGCGGCAGTCATCGACAAGCGGGCCGCCCGGTTCTTAGGGAAATGAGGGATGAGCGAGCAGCGCACATTGGGCGGGCGCCGCGCCTTCATCACGGGTGGCTCGAAAGGCATCGGCGCGGCCATCGTGCGTCGCTTCGCCGCGGCCGGCGCGGTAGTGACTTTCAGCGCGCAGGACATGGTGCTTGGGCGGGAAGTGGCAACGGCAGTCGGCGCCACGGTGGTGTTGCTCGATGTCACGGATCTGCCGGCCGCTCAGCGTGCCGTGAGCGAGCATGGGCCCTTCGATATCCTCGTCAATAATGCCGGTGTCGATCAACATGCATTCTTTACTCAAACGACCCTGGCGGAGTGGCGTCATTTGCTGGCCGTGAATCTCGAAGCGGTTTTCGCGACGACCCATGCCGCGCTGCCGGCGATGCAAGCCGCGGGGTTTGGTCGGATCATCAATATTGCTTCCGAGGCCGGTCGCATGGGTTCCAAGGGTGGCGCCGTCTATGCGGCGGCCAAGGGCGGCGTCATCGCGTTTACCAAATCCATCGCGCGCGAGAACGGCCGCAAGGGCATCACGGCCAACGTCGTGGCGCCGGGTCCGATCGACACGCCGCTACTGCAGAAGGGCTTGGTTCAGGGCGGGGAAAAATTGCTGAACGCGATGCGTGCAGCGACTCTGCTGAATCGGCTCGGCACTCCCGACGAGGTCGCCGCCGCCGTGGCCTTCCTCGCCTCCGATGAAGCCGGCTTCATCACGGGTGAAACTCTGGGCGTCTCCGGCGGCATGGGGTGTGGCACATGATCGACGCAGTGATCGATCGCGTGCGCGGGGTGTATGGCCGATGGCGACGCGACACGCCGGTTTCGCAGATGCGCGAGGACTGGGATGACTTGTTCGACTCCACGCCCACGCAGGGCACGTCTGCCACGCAGGGTACGTTTGAAAACGTCAGCGCGGGCGGAGTCGATGCGGTGTGGGTATCCACCGCACATGCTGACCCCCATCGCGTGCTGCTTTATTTGCACGGCGGCGGCTACAAGCTAGGGTCGACTCGTTCGCATCGCGATTTGATGACGCGGATTTCCAGCGCGGCGCGCTGCAGGGTGTTGGGTCTCGATTATCGCTTGGCGCCCGAACATCGCTTTCCGGCCCCGGTGCATGATGCCGTGGCCGCCTATGAATGGCTGCTGGCCGCCGGTATTGATGTCAACCGGATCGCCGTGGCGGGGGATTCGGCGGGAGGTGGCTTGGCGGCGGCGCTGATGCTGAGTTTGCGCGACCGTGGCGTGCAGATGCCGGCCGCCGTCGTCATGCTGTCGGCATGGACCGACCTCACCGCGCAGGGCGATAGTTTTGAATCGCGCGCTGCCCGTGACCCGATCCACCAACGCGGCATGATCTTGAGTACCGCGCGCACCTATCTTACCGAACAGGGTGATCCCAAGGATCCGCTGGCATCGCCGCTGTTCGGCGATTTGCACGGCTTACCGCCGATCCTGTTGCAGGTGGGCGATCGGGAAACGGTGCTCGACGATTCGACGCGCTTCGCACACAAGGCGCGTGCTGCCGGCGTTGCCGTGCAACTCGAAATCTACGATGACATGATCCATGTATTCCAGCAGTTTGCCGACGTGCTGCCGGAGGGGCGCCAAGCCATCGAGTCGATCGGACGTTTCTTGAACGAGGCATGGCAGAAGAGAACCGCAGTACCATGATTGGAATTACCGGCTACGGCGCCTACATACCGCGCCTGCGACTTTCACGTAAGGCAGTGGTGCTCGCCAACGCCTGGTTCGCGCCGCAGTTTGCCTCGAGAGCGAAGGGCTCGCGGGCGATGGCGAATTGGGACGAAGACTGCATCACCATGGCGGTGGCGGCGGCGCGCGACTGTCTCGGGGTCGGCGAGGATAGAAGCCACATTCGAGGCCTATATCTGGCCTCCTGCACCCTGCCGTTTGCCGACCGACTGAATGCGGGCATCGTGAGCGAGGCGCTGACGCTGGACGATGCGGTGGATGCCTTGGATATCGTCGGCTCACAGCGCGCGGCCTTGGGCGCCCTGACCTCGGCGTTGACGCAATCGAAAACCACCGCCGGGCAATTCCTGATATTGGCGGCCGATACCCGCAAGACGCGCGCGGCCAGCAGTCAAGAGTTGGATTTCGGTGACGGAGCCGCCGCTCTTACGGTGGGTTCGGAGGGAGTCATCGCGGAGTTCCTGGGCGTCGGCCTGATCTCGGTTGATTTCGTCGATCACTTCCGCATGGCCGGCGAAGAGGTCGACTATCAATGGGAAGAACGCTGGATTCGCGATGAGGGCATCGGCAAGCTCATGCCCCGCGCCATCACCGAGGCCCTGCGGCAAGCCTCGGTCAACGCGGCCGATGTCGATCATTTCATTTTTCCGAGCACGATATCCAAGATCGATGCGCAGCTCGCCAAGTCCTGCGGCATCAAACCGGCCGCCTTGGTCGACAGCCTGGCGGCAACCGTGGGGGACACCGGCACGCCACACGCGCTATTGTTGCTCGCGCAGGTGCTTGAAAAGGCCACGCCGGGGCAAATCATTCTGGTGAGTCAATTCGGCAGCGGTGCGCAGGCGCTGGTGTTTCGCGTGACCGCCGCCATTGCGCAATTCAGGCCCCGGCGCGGCGTGTCGGCCTGGTTGCAGCGCGGCGCCGAGGAGAACAATTACACCAAGTTCCTGGCTTTCAAGCGCCAGCTGGAACTGGATCGCGGTATGCGCGGTGAGCAGGACAAGAAAACGGCGTTGACGACGCTTTACCGGCACAAGAACGCCATCATGGGACTGGTGGGCGGACGCTGCCAGACCACCGGCGAAGTGCATTATCCGCCCAGCAGAATTTCCTACACGCCGGGAGCGCCGGCGGTGGATACTCAGACGCCGTATAAATTGGCCGAACGGCAAGCAACCGTGTTGAGCTGGTCCGCCGAATATTTGTCCTACTATCCCTCGCCCCCGCAATTCTATGGGCAGGTCGATTTCGACGGTGGCGGTCGGCTACTCATGGAATTCACCGACCTCACCCACGGCGAGGTGGATGCCGGTACACGCATGGACATGGTTTTTCGAATCAAAGATCTCGATGAGAAACGCGGCTTCGTCCGGTATTTCTGGAAAGCCACACCCGCGCGCGAGGCACTCGCCGGGAACAAGGAAACTTAATTTATGCCGTCCGGAATCAAAGACAAAGTGGTCATTCTAGGCATGGGTTGCAGCCGGTTCGGCGAGCGCTGGGACTCGAGCCCCGAGGATCTGATGGTGGAGGCCTATGCGGAGGCGATGCAGGACGCCGGCATCGACCCGAAGCAGCTCGATGCTGCATGGTTCTCGACGCATATGAGCGATGTCGGTACCGGCCGCGGCGGTCTGCCCATGAGCATCGCGCTGCGCCTGCCGAATATCGGAGTGACTCGGGTCGAAAATTTCTGCGCCGGCGGATCCGAGGCGGTACGCGCGGCCGTCTACGCCGTTGCCGCGGGAGCCTGCGACATCGCGATTGCGTTGGGCGTGGAGAAACTCAAGGACACCGGCTATGGGGGGTTGCCGGTGGCGACCGTCGGCACCTATGTGCCGCAGTGGTATCCAAACGCGGTCGCGCCGGCTAATTTTGCACAACTGGCCAGTGCTTATCGACACAAGCACAAAGTCGACGCGGGCCTGCTCAAGCGCGCCATTGCCCACGTGTCGGTCAAGAGCCATGCTAATGGCGTCAAGAACGCCAAGGCGCATTTGCAAAAAGCGGTGACCGAAGAGCAGGTGCTGAATGCGCCCATCATTGCCGAGCCCTTGGGGTTGTTCGATTGTTGCGGGGTTTCAGATGGCGCCGCCGCTGTCATCGTGACGCGGCCCGATATCGCGCGCGGCTTGGGCAAGCGTGACTTGGTGTCGTTCAAGGCGCTGCAAGTGGCCACCTCCAACGGCTGGGAGATGCATTCCAATCAATGGGACGGCAGTTATTTTCACACGGCCAGGATTGCAGCAAAACGCGCCTACGCCGAAGCGGGCATCACGCATCCTCGCGATGAGGTGAGCATGCTGGAAGTACACGACTGCTTCTCCGTCACGGAACTGGTCACCATGGAGGATCTGTACCTGTCGCCCGAAGGCGGCGGTGTGAAGGATGTGATGGACGGCGTTTTCGATGCGGATGGCGCGATCCCTTGCCAAATCGATGGCGGCCTGAAATGCTTCGGACACCCGGTGGGTGCCAGCGGCATCCGCATGTTGTACGAGATGTATCTGCAATTGCAGGGCCGCGCCGGCCCGCGGCAATTGCCGGATCCGCGCATCGGTCTGACTCACAATTTGGGCGGTCAGCCGCCACAAAACGTCTGTTCTGTGTCGATCGTGGGCAGCTTGGATTGAGGCGTGGAATACGCATATAGCAAGCTGCAGATCGACCGCGCCGCGCCGCTGGTCGCGCGCGTACTCATCCATCGGCCCGACAAGCGCAACGCCATCGATTTCGAGGTACGCCAACAACTCATCGACGCCTTCGAGCGATTGCGCGACGAAGCGGATGTACGGGCCGTGGTCATCGGCGGCAGCGGCGGGCATTTCTCGGCCGGCGGCGATCTTCCGAGCATGGCGAATCTATCGGCTGCGCAAGCGCATGAACGCATGCAGCACATCGCACTGCTGTGCCGGCTCATTTATAACGCCCAAATCCCCGTGGTGACGGCCATGGAGGGCGTGAGTGCGGGTGCCTGCATCGGGCTCGCGCTGCTCAGCGATTACATCGTCGCCGGCGAGGGCACGAAAATTCTGTTGCCCTTCATGAAACTGGGGCTGGTACCGGACTGGGGCATGCTGCATACGCTGCCGCTGCGCGTCGGTTTACCCGCCGCACGCCGCTTGTTCACGGTCGATACGCCGATCGCGGCGCGCGAGGCCCTGCAACTGGGAGTGATTGATGAGCTGGTGTCCGATGCCGAGGTCATGCCCGTCGCGCTCAAACAGGCGCAGCGCCTGGCGGCGCTGCCACAAGGGGCTTTCGCACGCATGAAGTCCAGACTCAATCATCGAGCCTCGACCCTCGATGAGGATCTGGCTGCAGAGGAGCAAGATCAGGCGTCGCTACTGTTGGGTGCGGATTTTCGCGAAGGCTATCAGGCATTCTTCGACAAACGCATGCCGGATTTCGTTCGGCCCGAGTCCCAAGGCCAATGAGGCAGATCGGCGTCGTCGGCACCGGTACGATGGGGCGCGGCATCATTCAACTGTTGCTGCAGGCCGGCCACGAACTGCATTTCCATGACTCAACCCCGGGGGCGGCTGCGCAGGCGGCAGAGTATGTGTTGGGGATGCTGCGCCGCGTGCTCGACAAGGGAAAGATGTCGGCCAGTGAATTCGAAGCGCTGCCGGCACGCATGCATGCGTGCGATACATTGGCGGGGCTTGCGCACTGCGACATCGTGATCGAGGCCATTGTCGAGGACCTCAGCGTCAAAACGGAGCTGTTTCGCAAGCTCGAGGGGTTGGTGGCGGACTCGGCCATCCTGGCCACGAATACCTCCTCGCTGCTGGTATCCGCCATTGCCGCCGGCTGTCGGCACCCTGGGCGTGTGGCGGGATTGCACTTCTTCAATCCGGTGCCCCTCATGAAAGTGGCCGAAGTCATTCCAGGCGTACGCACCGACGCGGCCACTGTTGCGGCGCTCGCCACGCTGATCAGCGACGCAGGACATCGCGCGGTCATAGCCGCCGATCAACCCGGATTTCTGGTGAATCACGCAGGCCGCGGTCTTTACACCGAAGGCTTGCGCATCGTCGAGGAGTCCGTGGCCAGTCCTGCCGAGGTCGACCAGGTGCTCAAGCACGCGGCAGGATTTCGGATGGGCCCTTTCGAACTGCTCGACCTCACAGGCTTGGATGTGTCCGGTAAAGTCATGCAGTCGATCTACGATCAGTTCCAACATGAGCCGCGGTTTCGACCTTCCCCGTTGGTGCCGCCGCGCATTGCGGCGGGTTTATTGGGGCGTAAAAGCCTGCGTGGCTGGTACACCTACGCGGGGGAGAAGAAGGAAGAAATGCTCGAACGCTCGTATTCCGCATGGCCCAATCGATTGCGGGTATGGCTGGATCCGCAGGCGGATGAAAAGCCCGCCATGTTGCAGCTTTTGAGTACGGCCGCCGTGCAAGCGCTGGATCTAGAGGAAGTCGCCAGTGCGGCCGACGCGGACTTGATCGTGATCCAGTGCTGGGGGTGGGACGCAACCGGATACTGCGCGGCGCATGGCTTGGACGCCACGCGATGCGTGGCAATCGATCCGTTGCCGGGATTCGCACGTCACCGCACGCTGATGCTGACGGCGACGACTCGCAGCGAGGTGCGCGATTGTGCGGCGGCCTTGTTCCGTGCCGATGGAACGTCGATCACCGTGATCAACGACAGCTGCGGCTTCATCGCACAGCGCGTCTTGGCGATGATCGTGAATATTGCCTCCGATATCGCGCAACGACGTATCGCAGCGGTGGCGGATATCGAAGATGCCGTGACCCTCGGCCTCGGCTATCCATTTGGCCCGTTGACCTGGGGTGACCGGATCGGCCCCGCCCGGGTTCTGCAAGTGTTATCCCGGCTGCAAGCCAGCACCGGCGATCCGCGCTACCGGCCGAGTCCCTGGCTGCGGCGGCGTGCCGCGCTGGGGTGTTCCTTGCTCAGTCCAGAACCGGCACGCTTCCAGTGACAGCGCTGAACCTGGATCACCTGCGCCAGTGGGTCGGACGCGAGCAAACCATCGAGGATTTCTTGGGACTGTTCCCGGCGCGCGCCTTGGCCGCAGCGCTCGATCATGCAGGTTCACCGGCGGCGGGCGATCCGCTGCCGCCGGCATGGCATTGGTTGTATTTCTTGGAAACCGCGCGGCGGTCCGCGACCGGCAACGATGGTCATCCCAAGAAGGGCGATTTTTTGCCGCCCATCGATTTACCCCGACGCATGTGGGCCGCCGGGTCGATGGAAATCTTCGAGCCACTGCGCTTAGGTGTGCAGGCCAGCAGACGCTCGACCGTTCGATCGGTTGATCATAAGAATGGAAAATCCGGCGAATTGGTGTTCGTTAATCTCGACCATGAATTGCGCCAGGACGGGAAGCTGTGCATTCGCGAAGAGCAAACGCTGGTGTATCGAACCATGCCCACCGAACACGCGCCGCTGCCGCCGGGCGAGCGGTCGAGCGCCGCGGTGGAGTGGTCCGGGGCCTTCGAGCCGGATCCGGTGGCCTTATTCCGATTCTCGGCCTTGACCTTCAATGCGCATCGTATTCATTACGACCGCGACTACGCGACCGGACAGGAGTTTTACGCCGGGCTGGTTGTGCATGCGCCCTTGCTCGTGACGCTGTTGCTCGATTTGCTGGCGCGCGAGGCGCCCTCAGAACCCCTGCACACATTGCGCTTTCGCGCCGTGCGGCCCACCTTCGATTTATCGCCGGTGCGACTGTGTGGCAGACGCGAGGGGTCGCAGGTGAACTTGTGGACCGCGGACACCGATGGCTATACCGGAATGAGTGCGGTCGCGGTACTGGGCGAGGTATCCGGATGATCACACCCGTCCTTGCGGTTCCCGTCGCTCAATCGATTCTTAGCGAGTTGCGTCTTGGCTTTGTGAGTCTGTCCACTGCGCTTGCCTCGGCGTGCTGCACGCAGGGTGTGCTTAGCGCCAAGCGTTTGGACCTGCACCAGATCCCGAGCTATGAGCTGGCGCTCGCCGGTGCCGAGTTGCTGGCGGCTGAGACCGTGTTACAAGCCCGCCCGCAGGCTCGCACCGAGCTGCAGCTCCGGCTGGCGCTGACTTACGCCGTCGATGCCATCGCCACGGTGGCGGCGCGTTTGCAGCGCGTTGCGCTCGATGTGGACTGGGATACCGCTGCGTTGGACGAATTATTGGCGAGCGCCAAATACCGCGGACTGGTCAAGTCCGTGCTGGGCGGTCGCGGTCTCGACGAAACCGGAAGGCTCTTGTGCGAAAGCGCGGAGGAGATCGGTCACATCGAACTCAGCGAGGAACTGTCGATGGCGCAAGGCGAATTCCGGCGCTTTGCCGCCGCCGTGGTCGCGCCGCTGGCAAAGGACATCCATCGCAACGATTCGATTGTGCCGGAATCCATCCTGGGGCCGCTGCGAGAAATGGGCGTGTTCGGATTGTCCATTCCGGAGATCTACGGTGGCAGCGCGCCGGAGGAACGCGAGGACACGCTGCTGATGATCGTGGTCACCGAGGCGCTGGCCGAGGCATCTTTGGCGGCCGCCGGCAGTTTGATCACGCGTCCGGAAATTTTGTCGCGTGCGCTGCTGGCGGGCGGAACCGAGGCGCAAAAGAAGACCTGGCTGCCGCGGATTGCCGCCGGAGATCCGCTGTGTGCCATTGCCATCACCGAACCGGATTTTGGTTCCGATGTTGCCGCGCTGCAGCTCAAGGGTACGCCCGTGTCCGGCGGCTGGCTGCTCAACGGCGCGAAGACTTGGTGCACCTTCGCCGGTAAAGCGGGGCTCATCATGGCGGTCGTGCGAACCGAAGCCGACCGGTCGCTCGGTCATCGTGGACTGTCGATCTGCTTGGTGGAAAAGCCGTCTTACGAAGGCCACGCCTTTGAATTCGAGCAACCGGATGGGGGACGCTTGGTCGGAAAGGCCATACCCACCATCGGCTATCGCGGCATGCATTCCTTCGATCTGTCATTTCAGAATTTTTTCGTGCCGGATGCCAATGTCATCGGCGGCGAAGCGGGGCGCGGTCAGGGGTTTTACTACACCATGGCCGGCATGGTGGGCGGACGCATGCAGACCGCGGCGCGGGCTTCCGGCGTCATGCGGGCAGCGTTGCTAGCCGCGATGCGTTACGCGGGTGACCGCAAGGTGTTCAATGCACCGCTCGCGAGTTACCCGCTGACTCGCGCCAAACTCGCCGGCATGGCCGCACGTTTTGTGGCGTGCCGAGAGTTGACCTATGCCTTCGGCCGAGCGCTCGAGGCAGGCGGTGGCAGGATGGAGGCGAGCCTGATCAAGTTGTTTGCCTGTCGCTCGGCCGAATGGGTCACCCGCGAAGCCTTGCAGATCCACGGCGGCATGGGCTACGCGGAAGAAACTCCGATCAGCCGCTATTTCGTCGATGCGCGGGTGCTTTCCATCTTCGAGGGAGCCGAAGAAACACTGGCCCTGAAAGTGGTCGCGCGCAGCTTGCTCGAGTCTGCGCTGAAGACCGTGACGCCGAGCACCACGACCTCGTGAACTGCGGAATCTTGAGCGGCATGCGCGTGGTCGAGGCCTCTGCCTTCGTCGCGGCGCCGCTGGGCGGCATGACGCTGGCGCAGCTGGGCGCCGACGTCATTCGCATCGACGGCCTGAGTGGCGGTCTCGACTACAAGCGATGGCCGGTAACCGAAGCCGGGACCAGTTTGTTTTGGTGCGGTCTCAACAAGGGCAAACGTTCCGTGTGCATCGATTTCTCCAAGCCGGAGGGCGCCGAGTTGGCGATGGCCTTGATCACGGCATCCGGCGAAGACGCAGGCATGTTGCTGACCAATTTTCCGCCGCGCGGCTGGTTGTCCTATGAGTCGCTGAGGATGAGGCGTCCCGACCTCATTCAGCTCACCATCCAGGGCAACCACCATGGCGACGCCGCGGTGGATTACACGGTGAATGCGTCGATGGGCCTGCCGTTTGTGACGGGACCCGTCGGTCATGGCGAGCCGATCAATCACGTGTTGCCCGCCTGGGATTTGGTGACGGGTCAAATGGCCGCGACGGGATTGCTCGCCGCCGAACGGCATCGTCGCCGCAGCGGCAAGGGCCAGCACATCAAGCTGGCGCTGCAGGATGTCGCTTTGGCAGCCATGGGAAATTTGGGATTCATTGGCGAAGCGCAACTCGGCGGGGTGCGTGAGCGTACCGGCAATTACCTGTTCGGCGCATTTGGCGGCGATTTCATCAGCGCAGATGGCGTACGGGTGATGATCGTCGCCTTGACGGCCCGCCAATGGCAGGCGCTGCGCAAGGCCCTCGAGCTGCAGCAGCAGATGGTGGATCTGGAAACGCGGCTCGGCCTCGATCTATCCTTGGAAGGGAACCGTTTTGCGGCACGAGAGGCCATCGGGGCATTGGTCCGGCAACGGATGCACTCGCTGCCCTTCGCGCAGCTCGCGGAGCGATTCACGGCTCATGGGGTTTGCTGGAGCCGCTATCAAACCGTGCAGGAGCTGGTGATGCGCGATCCCGCCTGTTCCACGGCGAATCCGCTGTTTGCATCGGTGCATCAGGAGCCGGTGGGCGAGTTGCTGACGCCGGCCAGCCCGCTCGAGTTCAATGGTGTTGACGGCGCGGGGCGCCTGCCGCCGACGGCCGCGCCACAGCTGGGGGAGCACACCGGTGAAGTGTTGAGCGGTGTCTTGGGCCTGTCTCAATCTGCGCTTTCTGAGCTGGCGGGTAGGGGCATCATCGGACTGCGGTAATCGACAATCATTTACATTGTTTATTTAACGGTGTAATATAATTCGATGGCTAGAAACGCTCTGACTGCCGAAGAAGTTGACTCGATGCGCTCGCGTCTTTGCTCGAGTGCGCTCGATATCTTTCGAGAGTCGGGGATCGAGGGGGTTACTTTTCGGGCGCTGGCCGATCATATGGGGGTCAGTCATACCCTGCCTTACCGTTATTTCGAGAACAAAGACGCTCTGCTGGCCAGTGTTCGCGTCATGTGTTTCGCCGAATTCGAGCGCTACGTGCGTGAGCGTGAGTCGCGCGAAGCATCGGCGCAGGGTCGCGTGCTGGCGGTGCTCGATGCCTATGTCGGCTTTGTGTTCGAACACAGGATCGAATACGAATTGATTTTTGCCACACCGCAGCCACCGCCGCAGCGTTATCCGCAGCTGTTGGCGGCGCGACGAAGTTTATTCGAGCATTCGGTGGGCTTGGTGCAGGCGTGCATCACGGAGGGTCTGATTGAAGGTGATGCGCGGGAGGTGACCCATGCCGTTTGGGCCGGCCTGCACGGCTTGTTGGCGCTGCACGTCGCGAACCAATTGGTGCACGGGTTGACGCTGCAGCAACTGGTGACACCGATGATTCATCGCATCATGGGACCATTTCGAGGGGATGTTCGATGAGTGACAGAGCGCTGACTTTCGATCACTTCACGCCCGAGCAAAAATCCCATTTCAAATCGCTCACCAGCGCCCCGCGGTTGGCGTGGCTGACGGTTGCCATGTGGGTGGCATTGAACGCGGCGTTTTTCTGCTCCGATTATCTGGGCGCTACCGGCCGCATGCCGCTATGGGTGGGCATGCTCCTCAATTCGGCCGTGGGCTATGTGGCCTTCAGCGTGGTACACGACTCCATCCATCGCGCCGTCTCCGTCAACACGCGTTTCAATGACTGGATCGGTCAGATGGCGCTGTTGTTGGTGGCGCCTTATGTGAGCCTGAAACTGTTCCGCTGGGGCCATGTGTTGCATCATCGCTTTGCCAATGGGCCGCGAGATCCCGACCGGGTGCTGCACGGCCCTTGGTGGCAGTTGCCGTTTCGCTGGATATTCATCGACGGCTTCTATCTGATTTATGCGATCAAGCACGGCGACAAGGTATCCCGGCCCTTTTTGCTGCAATCGATGTATTTCGCCTGTGCGTTCTTCGTGTTGATCGGGGTGTTGATCGCCAAAGGCTATGGACTCGATGTTCTCATGTTGTGGTTCATTCCGTCGCGGGTGATATTCCTTACGCTGGGGTTCAGCTTTTTCTGGCTGCCGCATGTGCCGCATGATGTCGAGCAAGAGCATAACTTCACGGCGGCCACGACGATTCGCGAGGGCGCGGAGTGGTTCATGGGGCCTGCGCTGCAAAATCAAAACTACCACCTGATCCACCATCTGTACCCCATGACACCGTTTTACAACAATCATAAGGTGTGGCGTTTGCTCGAGCCGGAACTACGCAAGAAGGACCTGGTCATTCAGCATAATTTTGCCATTCGGCCGATTCTTTATCCGGCGCCGAAGCAGTAAGGGGAGTTTCGGATGCGCAAATTTCGCTGCCGTTTTTGTTCCCATGTTTACGATGAGCGTTTGGGCGATCCGGACTCAGGGATAGCGCCCGGTACCTTGTTCGAGGATATTCCGGACACCTGGCTGTGTCCGGAATGCGGAGCGTCCAAGGCAGACTATGATCTCATCGAGGAATGATTCGCTCCTGAGCCACCGATGAGTGCGGACGCCGTGGTGGTGGTCGGCGCCGGGCACGCGGCCGGGGAGATGTCGGTGGCCTTGCGCAGCTATGGCTTCACCGGCGAGATCATATTGGTGGGGGAGGAGGCCTACCTGCCTTACCAGCGACCCGCGCTGTCGAAGGGATTTCTCACCGGCGAGATCGCGCACGAGCAACTGTACGTACGATCAGCCGCGAGCTTTGCCAAGGCGGACATTCGGCTCATTCCCAATGTGCGCGTGTTATCCATCGACCGCGCACGGAAATGCATATCCGCGTCCGATGGCAGAGTCATTTTCTATTCCAAACTGGTTCTGGCGACGGGCGGCCGTCCGCGACGCCTGGCGCTGACCGATGCGCGCGTCGATGCCGCGCCGAATATCCACTATCTTCGCACCATCGATGATGTCACCTCGATGCAGAACAGCTTCAAGAAGGGCATGCGGTTGGTGATAGTCGGCGGCGGATACATCGGACTCGAGGTTGCGGCCGCGGCACGCCAGCGGGAATTGAACGTCACGCTGCTAGAATCCTTGCCACGAGTGTTGGCGCGAGTGACCGCGCCGCCAGTGTCCGAGTTCTACGCAGCCTTGCACCGCAGCGCGGGCGTCGATGTTCGCGTGAATGCTGAATTGACGGGCTTCGTCTTCGATGCCGCGGGGCGCGTCGTGGGGGTGAAAACCCGCGATGGCGGGGGCGTTGCCGCCGACTTCGTGCTGGTGTGCATCGGGCTCTTGCCGAATACCGAGTTGGCGGAATCCGCGGGACTGAAGATCGATAACGGCATCGCGGTGGATGAGTTTGGTCAAACCTCCGACCCAGACATTCTGGCCATTGGTGATTGCACCAGTCATCCGAATCGCCATGCGGGCCGGCGTGTGCGCTTGGAATCGGTGGCCAGTTCGGTTGAGCAGGCCAGGGTAGCGGCCGCATTATTGGCTGGAAAAAGCCTTCCGAATGATTCTGTGCCGTGGTTCTGGTCCGACCAGTACAAGCTGAAGCTGCAGATCGTCGGACTGAATCAAGGCTACGATCAGGTCGTTCTGCGCGGCTCGCCCGACTCGCAAAGTTTTTTGGCGTTCTATCTCAAAGACGGGACGCTGCTGGCGGTCGATGCGGTGAACCGCATCCGAGACTTCATGACATGCAAGAAGCTGGTGGCTGCTCGGGTTAGCGTCGACCCGTCACAGCTTGCCGACGACTCGATCCCGCTGACTACTCTCGTTGCCGGAAAACCACAGCCAGTCTGATCTCTTTGACATCCCGTATATAGTAAGATAGCGTACCGTTCGCTTAGACACCATCTAGCGATGCAGGGGATTGACCATATCCCTGCCGTTGTGCCCGTCAGAAATTGAATTGTCGATTCCGACGATGTTGTTTTCCGGCGCTTTGGGCACCTTTACGCTGCGTGGGTAAGTCCCGGCTTTTTCGATGCGAGCAGATCCAAATCGGCCGCTCGATGCAATAGAAGTATTCGACCGGCTTTAGGGGGTAATAATTTCGTGAAAACGCATAAGAACAGAGTCTTGTCGGCAATCTGCACGCCCATCCTTGCGTGCAGCCTGTGGTATCTACCGGCCGCGGCGTTTGCCGCCGACGCTGAGGTCTCTCCCGCAGGCACGGCAGCCGCCGATCAAACAGGGCTGGAAGAAATCACGGTGACGGCGCAGCGCCGCTCTGAGAATCTCGAAAAGACGCCCGTGGCCATATCGGTGCTGTCCGGCGACTATCTGGAACAGCAAAATATCACCACCGAGACCGACTTGCGCACCACGGCGCCCGGATTGAGCGTGCGCTCGTCGTCGAATTCCAACCAGCTGACCTATGTCATCCGGGGTCAGTCGTTGGACGCATTCAGCAACAATCGTCCGGGCGTGCTGCCCTATGTGGACGAAGTCCAAGTCGGCGGCGCCGGAACCGCCTCTGCCTTTTACGACCTCGCTTCCATTCAGGTGCTGAAGGGACCGCAGGGAACGCTGTTCGGACGCAATGCCACGGGCGGCGCGGTCTTGTTCACCACTGCGAAGCCCACGGATGAGTGGGGCGGGTACATCGATGTGGAAGGTGGCAACTATAATTCAAGGAAATACGAGGGCGCTCTGAACGCACCCCTGTGGGATGACAAGGTTCTGTTGCGGGTGGCGGGCTTCTTCCAGAAGCGCGACGGATTTCAATTCAACGAATACACCGATTCGCGCGTGGGCGACATCGACCGTTATGGATTTCGCGGCACGCTGACCGTCAAATTCACAGACGCGATCAAGAATGATTTCGTAGCCGACTATTCTCGTTATGTCGGTTCCGGCACGGCGGCCGTGCTGTGGAATCTGAACTCGAACATTGGTGCGATTCCGGCCACCGGACTGTATGCCGGCGGCGCCGTGAGCGACGCTTATTTCACCGGACTGGCGCTGGCCGCCGGAGCCCCTCCGGGCACCAGCCTCGCCGGCGCCTGGGCCGCCTATGTGGCGTCGCACCCCACGACCAATCCGAACGGTTTGGCCTCGGTTCTCGCCGATCAACGCGCCAGTGGGCCGTTCACCGTGGACTTGGACCAGACACCCTCGAACGCCGCGAGGAACCTGATTTTCTCGAACATCACAACTTTCGACATCGCCGAAAACACTCAAATCAAGAACGTTCTCGGCCACACACAGTTGGATTCCAACACGGTGTATGACGCCGACGGCACGCCTTACGATCTCGATATCAACTTCAACGTCAACAACACCCGCCAGACTTCGGATGAGTTGCAACTGCTCGGCAAGACCTTGGGCGAGCGGTTGAATTACGTGGGGGGCATCTATTACGCGGACGAGAGCACGGTGGTCCATCTGGGAAGCGCCTTGCTTGCGCTGCCGCCGTTTGTGCCGGCGACGATTCAACACAATGACTTCATCGGCATCAACAGGACCATTGCCGAATATGCCCAAGGTACCTATGATTTGTCGGATGCGACCGGTGTGGCGGGCCTTGGGGTGACCGGCGGCGCGCGCCATACCAGTGAAAACATCGGCTCGGATTTGCTGCCGACCTCCACCGCGTACGCGGATGCCGTTGCGAATCCGGCGACGCAGTCGGTCGATCAGCGCAAAGAGTTCAACAATGTGAGCTGGACGTTGGGGGTCCAAGAGCAACTCAACAACGATTTGCTGCTCTACCTGGTATCGCGCCGCAGCTACAAGAACGGTGGTTATAACGGCACACTGGCCCCGGTGGTAGGGCCCGGCAGCGTCGGTGGAAACGGATACCTGACGGAGCAGGTCACCGACGGTGAGCTGGGAGCAAAATTCCAAGGTGAGATTGCCACGCTTCCCACCCGGCTCAATGCCGCCGTGTACAGCATGTGGATCGACAACAATCAGCGGGTCGCCTACACCTTGGATTCGTTCGGGGCGCCGGCACCCATCTCTGTGAACGTGCCGCGCGCCAGAGTCGACGGCCTGGAACTCGACGGTCAAATCAGTCCGCTAAGTTGGCTCAGCGTGGGTGCGTCGTACAATTACACGGACGCCCGTTTCACCGATAATCTCGTGTCGATTCTGGGACGGCCGCCGATCGTTTTCGGCACGTACCCCGATACCCCGAAGTCCTCGTCCACGTTTTACTCCGATGTCACCATCCCGGTGGGGGCGGGCCTGGCGGTGATCCTGCATGGCGATGTGTATGACCAAACGAAAATCGCCTACAGTTCCACCGCGAATATCAATGTCGGCGCCTTCCTGCCGGGATATGCCGTGGCTGATTTTCGCGTCAGTCTGCAGAGCAAGCAGGGTTGGACCGTCTCGGCCATCGTCAAGAATGCCTTCAACCGGGTCTATTACGCCGGCGGAATTGCTGCGGCCGAATTGTTCCAATTCAACACCGCCATTCCGGGCGATCCGCGGACGGCGTCTCTGGATTTGCATTACAAATTCTAAGGACCGAAGGCCGGCGTAATCCTCGCAGTGCGAGGGTTGCGCCGACCCGCGTCGAGGCATTCACCAAATCGGATTGCGGTCATCGATTTTCGATTTCGCCGGGAAACTCAGCAGCAACAGGAGATTGCGTAGAGCGATTATCGAAACGACCCCGCCGGCCAGATAGAACCATGGCTGATCGAAGTACGGCGTGGCCGTTGTCCACATGCCATAGCCTGGGGGCAGGAAGGTATTGATAGTCCCGACCAGAATGACGATAGCCAGTCCGACGGAGCTGCCCTTCCTGCTGCGCCTTTCGCTCCAAAGGATGCCGGGACCAATGGCCATCACCACGTTGGTCAATGCGAACCATTTGAACATTACTTCGTCATTCATGAATACCCTGCCCAGGTTGACCAGCACCGCCATCAGGACGATCTGCCCGGCGATGCGGCCAATGGCATCACGCACCGTGACGGGTTCATCGCCGGTTCGTCCCCAGATGGCTTGGCGCTCAACTTTGACCGCCATGAAAAGATTGAATATCTCGAAACCGTTCCAGATCAACAAGGCGACACTCGACATGGTGAAGAACCAGAAGTAGTGATGGCTGCGCGCGAGTTGAAAGAACACGATGGCGCCGGTCAGATCGTGCGCGAAGTAAAAGGTGTGCATCCACAGCGGAAAGGGCGCGCTGTGCTCGCGCAACACCAGTCGAAAGCTGTAAATGTACTCAACATAGCCGATCAAGAAAGTGAATGCCGACAGCCACAGCAGGGTGGAGTTGTTGGAATAGGAGCGGATTATTTCTTCCGTCATGAACTGGCCAGTGGGTGAATAGTGTTATCCATGTACGATCCTCGGGCGGCCCTGCGCGCCATCGATGTGCACGCGGCCTCCATCATGTCCTGCCTGCTGGTGGCGATGATATTCGCCTTCATTTATTTCTTCATCGCATTTGCCATGGCGCGCAAGCAAGGCGTCTACGTTGTGCCATTCACCGGCGCAGCGTTGTTCTTCTGGCACGACTTGAGCTACGTGTTCTTCTACGACAAGTGGTTTCATGTCTATGAGCATTGGTGGGTGGAAATGTGGTGGTTCGCGCTGGTGGGGACTGTGCTCTTGGAATTGCTCATGCTGTATCAGGTGTACCGCTACGGGCACGAAGAGCTTTGGCCGACACTGTCGCGACGTGCATTCGGCTTAGCCATCATGTTGGGAACATTGGGCATCGGCGCACTGTGGATGGTGGTGAAATCGATTCTGGCCGATGAACTGTATTTCATCAGCTTTGCCGTCACGGCGGTGTTCTCGGTGCCTTTCCACACGGCCATCATGTCCAGGCGCCAGAGTCGTGCGGGGCAGTCCGTCGTGATGCAACTGTCGACCATCGTCATGCTGCTGTCCGAAACCGCGGCCTTCATGCAAGTCTCACCGTTCTTCCGTACGCCGGTCTACCTGACTTTCGTGGCCGCCTTCGTGCTGTGGCCGCTGGCGAATGTGTATTTGATGCTGCAGCTGCCCGCCGCGCCGCAGAATCGCTAGCCAAATCCGATTGGTACACATGCGTACCTGTTCTACGACTGGGGGTGGCAGGCGTATTTAAATTGCAACTTCGCTTGGTTAGACTGAGGATTCCTAGAGGCTGAAGTGGCTTTGCTTTGTTGAAATACCTTTTCTTGTGGTTCGCGGTAATCGTCGTCGCTTCAGCCGATGCCGATCCCTCGCGCTCTGTGGGCCTGCAGGGTGCTCCCAATTTTCGGGATGTCGGCGGCTATGCCACGGCCGATGGGCGGCATGTCAAGTGGAACCTTGTCTACCGCTCCAACGAACTTTCCAAGTTGACTCCCGACGATGCCGAAAAGGTCGACCACCTGCATCTGGTTTCCGTGGTGGATCTGCGTACCGACGACGAACGCCGTCAGGCCCCGAGCATTTGGCTGCATCCGCCGGCTGATCTTTACCTATCGCCGCAGCCGTCTTTGGCGCCGTTGATGCACTCGATCCTGCAGGAGGCGCAAACCGCCGATGGCGCGCGTGCCGCGCTGATTGATTTTTATTCGCACATGCCGGACCGCTACCGCGACGAATATGCGGCGCTATTTCATCGAATCGCCGCCGACCAGCTGCCGCTGCTCGTCCATTGCACGGCCGGCAAGGATCGCACCGGTGTCGGAATTGCTCTGCTGTTGACCTCGCTCGGCGTAAAGCACGACACCGTGCTTGAAGACTACCAGTTGACCGAGACCTTGCTGTCCCCCGGGGTCGTGTCCGGTCGGCCGGCGGCGCCCGTTGGAGGCTCGGCGCAGGCGGCTCTCGCGCAGCTACCGGAGGAGTCTCGCCGCGCCTTGTGGCGCGCGGACCCGGATTACGTGCAGGCGGCCCTGGACTCGGTCAATCGTGAATATGGTTCCATCGACGGCTACCTGACTCATGGCTTGGGATTGAGCAAGTCCGAAGTTCGAAGCCTGCGCAAGAATCTACTCCAGTAGCCGATCGCGCAGCCTCTTGGTGAATTCGCCGTCGACACCGAGATCCTGTGCCAGGTAATTGGCAACGGAGCCGTGGGATTCGCTCAATCGGTCGAACATGGCATTCAAATAGTCGGGATGCACGCGCATGAGCGGCTCCCAGACTGCGCGGTCCACCTGCGCGAATAGTCCCAGGTAGTTGCCGAGGAGCAACTCGCAGCTGCGATCAAAACAGTGCTCGGTCAACATATAGTCCTCCAGAATGACATCGCGGGGTACTCCCAACGCCGTCAACACCAGCGCCGCCGCGATACCGGTCCTGTCCTTACCCGCCGCGCAATTGAACACCAGCGGCAGATGACCTTGTTCGATCAGCTGAAACAGATGCCGGAACGACTCTCGAAAATCGAAGGGTAACTCGCGGTAAACCGAGATCATCAAGTCGCGAGCGTGCTCGGGAAGCACGCCGGGCGACTCGATCAGGCGCCGTATGTCACCCGCAATATGACCATGGTCTCGGTAGTGATACTGCAGACCGACGATTTTAGTGAGCTGGTTCGGTTGCGCCGTACGTTCCTTGTTCGATCGCAAATCGAAGGCAAAACGGATTCCGGCTGCACTCAATCGTTCCACATCTTGCGCCGTCAGGGCGTGCGAGGTGCCCGATCGGTACAGCGTCCGCCACTTCACAAAGCGGTGATCCGCGGCTGGGTAGCCCCCCAAGTCGCGAAAGTTCAATGCGCCCTGCAGGTCCGGAATGCGCATCGTGGTCAACGCTCAAAAGCCAACTTTGCTCGCGCCCTTCAACTGCAATATCTCGCGGGCTTCGTCGGGCGAGGCGATCTCGAGGCTCAAGCCTTCGATGACTTTGCGTATCTGCCGCACTTGTTCAGCGTTGGATTGTGCAAGTTTGCCGGCTCCAATCCACAGTGAATCCTCCAAACCCACCCGTACGTTGCCACCCATGGCTGCCGCCATGGCGGCGATCGGCATCTGCGATCGTCCGGCCCCCAGCACCGACCAGCGATAATCGCTGCCGAACAGCCTGTCCGCCGTACGCTTCATATGCAGCACGTCCTCAGGATGGGGACCGATGCCGCCAAGCAGCCCAAATACGGTTTGAATGAACAGCGGCGGTCTTACCAGACCTTCCTGGAAGAAGTAATGCAAATTGTAGAGGTGACTGGTGTCGTAGCATTCGAACTCGTATCTTGCGCCCGTTTCGTTCAGCGTGTGCAATGCATAGGTGATGTCCTTGAAGGAGTTACGGAATACCAGATCCCGTGAATTCTCCAACATTTGCGGCTCCCAGTCGAAGCGAAAGCTCTTGAACCGGTTCAGCATCGGAAACAGCCCGAAATTCATCGAACCCATGTTGAGGCTGGCGATCTCGGGCTTCCATACGGCCGCAGGCGCCACTCGTTCGGTAACCGACATGAAGGGTGAACCCCCCGTGGTCAGGTTAACCACCACATTCGAGCGCCTTTTGATTTCGCGCAAGAACGGCTCGAAGGCTTCCGGAGTCTGATCCGGCCGTCCGTCTTGCGGGTTTCGCGCATGCAGATGAACGATGGCCGCCCCGGCCTCGGCGGCGCCGACCGCGGCTTCCGCGATCTCTGCGGCGGTTACCGGCAAGGCGGGCGACATCGAGGGCGTGTGGATGGAGCCGGTGACCGCGCACGTGATGATGATTTTACTACTCTTGGCCATCACCCCTCTCCAGCTTCATTTCAAACCACGAAGCGCGCGACGCCGCGATCCAAGACCACTTCGTTGCGCTCCACGCTCAGGCTGCGAAACTGCACCGCGCCATCCCCGAAGATCCAGTATTCGGTGCGGATCGTTTCTCCGGGATACACGGGTTTGGTGAAACGTGCGCCCATGCTGACCAAGCGTCGGGCCTCGAAATTCCCGGCGGCACGGATCAGGGATTGGCAGGCGATACCGTAGGTACACAGACCCTGAAGAATGGGTTTTTCGAAGCCCGCCTTGCGCGCGAAAGCCGGATCGGCGTGCAGCGGGTTATAGTCGCCACTCAACCGATAGATCAATGCGGCGATGGGCAATGTCGATACGTCGATGAAACCGCTCGACGCGCCGCTGGGAAGGGCCGGAAGTTCCCGGCCCGCCTGGCCCCAATTGCCGCAACCACCGTCGCCTCGCAGAAAATAAGTGCTCTCCACGGTGCCGAGCAACTGACCGTCCGGCTGGTGCAGGGATTTTTCAAAATAGATGAGCGCACCCGACTGTGTTCCCTTGTCGACCACGCCGGTGATACGGTAACGGCCGATGACTTCGCCCTCCACCGGCAACGCGCTGGTGAGATGGAAATGCTGCTCCGCATGCACCAATTTCAGCACGTTGATGTCAAGTTCCGGCGCCTTGATCCAGAAGCCGGGATGCGCCAGAACGCAGGACTGCGACGGCAAGGCTTGCAGTCGTCCCTCGAAGACGAAGGTCAAGTCATCGGGGTTCAAGAAATCTTGGCAGGCGGCCACCCCCAGCGCATACAAGATCGTGTCGCGTTTCGCGTAAGAAGCGCGAATCTCCGGAAATTTCCACTGTGTCAATTGCTCGATGTTCATGGCGCGGTATCTTTGAGTCAGGCCAGCGGCTTGCGATTGAGGCTAAGTCCCATGAGACCGTCCATCCATCGATCCGGCAGCAGCCAGGCCAGGAAGCAGACGATTTTCGCATCCCGGCCCACGCGGTAACGCGTTCGAGGCCGTCGAGCGAATAATGCCTTCTCGATTTGCTCGGCACACTGGACAGTGCTGATCGCAGCTCCGCCGGCGCTCCCGGTCAGCTTGGCATAGCGCCGGTACAGAGTGCCGTAAAGCGACGCCTGCGTCGGCGACATCTGCTTGAGCAATGACTCGGTCTCCACCGATTGGGTGCTCAGCATGTCGGTCTTGACCACGCCGGGTTCGATCAGAACGATGTGCAGATTCATACCAGCCGTCTCACGGCGTGCCGTATCGGCGAGCGATTCGATGGCATGCTTGGAAGCGCAATAGGCGCCGAGCAAAGCGCCCGAAGTCTTGCCCCACAGCGAGGTCAGCAGCAGCAGCCGGCCGCCATGCCCGCGCAGGCGGGGAATAGCGGCTTTCAAGACACGCAGACTCCCCAAAGCGTTGGTGTTCAAGGTTTGCTCGAATTCCGCGACGCTCGCAATCTCGATGACGCTGGGGCGTGAAATTGCGGCGGCGTTGATGATGGCATCGAGGGGCCGGCCGGCCAACAGGCGATCGACCTCGGCAAAGCCGGCCTCCACCGATCGGGTATCGGCGACGTCCATCACAATGGTGTGCATATTGGCGACAGATGCGAAACGGCCGCGATCCGACTCCTTTCGTACGACGGCAAACACCGTGTCATTTCGTGCCGCGGCGCGCGTTGCCAGTTCGTGTCCGATGCCTCGCGCGGCACCGGTGATCAGGATCGTGGACATAATCGCTGGCTCGTGGTTGAGGATGTACGCAAGCGTACTATATAGGTATACTGAAAAACTCGCCATTACCGGCATCATTAGTCCCGCATGATCCCGCGCACGCTTTTTTCACCAGAGCACGAGCAATTCCGCGATTCGGTGCGTCGCTTCGTCAACCAGGAAATCGTGCCGCACCACGAGCGCTGGGAAGAAGCGGGCATGGTCGACCGTTCGTTGTGGATCAAAGCCGGAGAGGCCGGGTTGCTGTGCCCCAGCCTGCCTGAGGCTTACGGAGGTTTCGGAGCCGACTTTCTGTTCAACGTGGTCATCATCGAAGAACTCGCACGGGCCGGCGCCACGGGTCCGGGCTTCTCCGTGCACTCCGACATGGTTGCGACTTACATTTTCACCTTCGGCAGCGAACAACAGAAGCAGCGCTGGCTGCCCAAAATGGTCACGGGCGAAGTGATCGGCGCGCTCGGTCTCACCGAACCTTCCGCCGGCAGCGATTTGAAGGGCATCCGGACCCGCGCCGTGCGCGATGGCGAGGACTATGTCATCAGCGGCCAAAAGGTTTACATATCGAACGGTCAGTTGTGCGATCTCATCGTCCTCGCCTGCAAGACCGATCCGGATGCCGGATCGAAGGGCATGAGTTTCATTCTGGTTGAGACGGATCGTGCTGGATTCCGGCGGGGCCGAAACCTGAAGAAGATCGGCCTGAAGGCCCAGGACACCTCCGAGCTGTTCTTCGACCAGGTGCGGGTGCCGGCCTCGAACTTGCTCGGCGCGGAAGGCGGCGCATTCCCGATGGCCACGCTCAAGTTGGCTGAGGAGCGATTGTCGATTGCCGTCTCGGCGATCACCGTTGCTGAAACGGCTCTGGGCTGGACGGTGGACTACACCAAGCAGCGCAAGGCCTTCGGTAAGACCATCGGTGAATTCCAGAACACCCGTTTCAAGTTGGCCGAGTTGCATGCGGAAATATTGGCGAAACGGGTGTTCGTCGACCGCTGCATCGAGCTGCTGCTCAAGAAGCAATTGAGCGCCGCCGACGCCGCTGCCGCAAAGCTGCTGTGCACCGAGCTGCAATGCAAGGTCGTGGATGATTGCCTGCAGTTCTTCGGGGGTTATGGCTACATGTTGGAGTATCCGATCGCGCGCGCCTACATCGATGCCCGCATCCGGCGCATCGCCGGGGGTACGTCTGAAATCATGCGTGAAATCATCGGCAGGGAATTATTCAGCTAAGACCGCCCGCCCCGCCTTAGCCCGCCCCGCCTTAGTGTTCAGCGGCCCTGGAAGTCGGGCGTGCGTTTTTCCCGAAAGGCCGCAATCGCCTCCCGAGAATCCTCGGTGGACGCGCACAGTGTCTGAAACTCTGCTTCCAGGGTCAGCGCATCCGACAAATTGGACGACATTGAAAGCCGCGCCGCACGTTTGGTGAGCGCGATGGCGAGCGGAGCCCGCGCCGCCAGGCTTGCCGCCCACTGGGCTGCATTGGCGCGCACTTCTTCGGCCGCCGCGATGCGATTGGCGATGCCCATCTCCAAACATCGCCCGGCATCGAGCCTCTGTCCCTCTGCAAGAATTTCGAAACTGCGTCCGTAGCCGATTCTGCGGGTCAAGAACCAGGACAGCCCGCCGTCCGGAATCAACCCGATGCCGACGAAGGGGGACATGAGGTAAGCGTTGTCGGCCATCACGATCAAATCGCAGGCCAGGGCCAGGGACATGCCGACACCTACGGCTGCGCCGTTGACCGCAGCAATCACCGGCTTGTCCAATCGGCCTATGCATTCTATCAGCGGCTGGAAGTCATGAATCAGCGTGCGTGCCGTACGCCGCAGGCTGGTATCCGGATTCGCAGCCGCGCTTTTCAGGTCGGCCCCCGAGCAAAAGGCCTTGCCAGCGCCGGTCAGCACGACCGCCCGCACATTGACATCGCGTCCGAGGGAATCGAAGGCCGCGGCCAGGTTGCGGCGCATGTCGGTATCGACGGCGTTCATCGCCTCCGGACGATTGAGCACCACGGTGACCACTCTCCCGTCGCGTGAGATCTCTACGTCGGACGTCATCGGTGATCCTTTAGGCCAGTTTTGAGAGCCGGTGCGCCACGTCGAGCAGCAGCCGACGGTAGTGAATAATACCGGCAAAAGCCAAACGCGGGCCGAGTTCCTCGGCGCGGACGAAACCGTCCAGGCAGGATGCGCACAGCACAGCGTTGCGCACCGATGACCATAGCCCGTAATAGTCCCCCACCGCCTCGTTCCATTCCGCCTCGCCCCCGCTCGCGCGATATGCGGCCAGAAAATCCGGCCAGGGCAATACCTGTTCAACGTCGGGGCGGCAATAGGCCAGGTCTTCCACGGGATCCCCCACATGCCACAATTCCCAGTCGAGCAGGGCGGTTGCCCGATCGCCCTGCATCAGCAGATTGCGCAGCGACGCGTCGCCATGAACCGTCACCGCCCGCGGCGAGCTTTCGGGAATATGCTCGCGCATCCATGCGAACGCCGCCTGCAAGATATCCGATGGCCAAATTCGGCGCCGATGCCACTGATCGTCGAGTTGGTCCAGAGCCCCGCGAACATGCACCGCGATGGGCGCTGCCTGCATACTGGCGCTGAGGCCGGCCGTCTCGAGCGACATGCCATGCACTTGAGCGAGTGCGCGCGCCAGCGCAATGGCCGCGGGTGCTTGATCCTTACCTATCGTGCTGCCCGTCAAATCGAAGGCGGAGCGTCCCGGCGCAAAGCGAGTGACGACGATGCTGCGCCCAAAAGGTGCCGCGGCGTCGGCCCATAGGGGTTCCGGCACCAGCACGCCCTGTTCGAATGCGGCCCGCAGGATGGGAAATTCTTCGGCGGCGGTGCGTTCCACCGGGCCTGCAACGGGGTCGCGCCGTATGACGATGCGGTCGATCTCCGATGCTTCCAGTGCCACGACATAAGTCTCCTTGGAAAATCCTCCCAGGGAGGGGGTCAATGCCGAAACCCGAGCTGCGGCTGCGCCTCTCAGATGTTTGCGCACGTAGGGCTCGAGCACCTCCACCGTAATGGGTTGCGGTGCGCTGTGTGAACTCGGCGCAACGGTCATCGCTTGCTCGAGTTGCCGCGCTTCGTCGGCAACTTTGCGCATGCTTTGCACCCAATCCCGGCTGTCCGGCGAGTCAGTCGCGGGGGCCGGGTGTTCGCCTTGCGCAACCGCGGCCAGCAGCTGCAAACTCATCCCGAGAGCGGCCGATGCCGTCGGATCGGATACCTGGGGGGCGATCGATGCCGTCAGCGTGTGCAGGACCGAACGAATGACTTGTTGGTCGATCGACTGTTTCATGGTCCCCCGAAAGCGTTGATTTGCAGCAACGCGCTTCAGCAATTGCGGGCCGGTGTTATGTAGTAAGTAACCGTACCGTACGCAATCATATTAGCTCAAATTGCCGGGTACGTAGTAAGATAGCGTACTGTTTTGCTGGGTGGCTGGATTCATGAGCGAAATCACCAAGAAACCATTTTGGGAATCGAAGAACGAGGCCTTCGTTGCCGCTACCGCGGCCTGCGACCTGCTGCATCCGGAGAGCCGCAAGATCGAATCCGGCGATTCGCTGACGGAAACCCAATACCTCGGATTCAACATACCCGAGGAGCGAATTCATGGTCTGTGCTACATCTGGCACCATCCGAATCTCGGCGTGGTGACGGGCGGCGCTTGGGCCTGGCAAGGCACCAAGCTGCACAGTTTGGCCTCGGAGCTGTTTGACTTCGTCACTTATCAAAGCGATGCCTGCTTGAAGAATGATTTGTACGATTACGAACTCGAGAATAGCTACCACGTCAACACGATCGAACCGCTGAAGAAGCATCGCATTCGCTATTGCGACCCGCGCTTGGACAATGCTTTCGACATCCACCTGGAAGCGGTCATGCCCGCCATGGTCTTGAGTTCTGGAATGCATTTGGAACAGGCCATGAAAACCAGCGGATGGCTGAAACTGCTGGGCAAACAATATTCGGTCAATGGCTTCACCGTGCGCGACCGTTCCTGGGGCCAGTTGCGCAAGGAAGGTCACCAACCATTCCCGCCGATGGCTTGGATGACGGGAGTGTTCAGCGAGAACTTCAGTTTCGGCTGCACGGCCTTCGACAATCCTGAAACCAACCCGGATTGGAAGGGACATCTGCAATTGCCGGGAGGCCAGAGCGTCAAGGGGGGCTGGATCTATAAAGATGGCGAACTGACCCCGGTCATCTCCGCGATGAAGAAGACTACGCGCAGCCGCGTCACCTTGTTCCCCGAAACAGTGGAAATGACACTGAACGATGCCAAGGGTCGCTCTTTTGCGATCCGCGGCGAGATCATCGCCGCCGCCGATTGGCGAACTTGGCACAACTTCCAGTCGATCATTTGTTTGACGCGCTGGGAATGCGACGGGCTCGTCACGCACGGTGATGTGCAAGAGTGTCAGTGGGCGGATTACATTCGCCTGATGCATCCTTAAACCCCGCCATGTTGTTGCCCTCCGAGCATGTGTTGGCAAGTCTGGCGGTCGAGTTCAATCGGCTGCGTACGCAACTGACGGACGGGGAGGCCTCGGCGGTACAGTCCATCGGCGCCGGACTTGCGCTGCTGACCCTGCGCGAGCGCGGGGACGTGAGCAGCATGCGGGCGCAACTCGATCGGCTTACCGGCGAACTGGACGCGGCGATCGCGCTGTTGCCCGCGGATTCGGACCTGCATCCTGCGGCACGTGCGATCGGCGCCTGCATCGAACGCGCCCGCCACGGTGATAATCTACGTGACACGGAAGCCGCGTGGCGCGAGGTGTTGCGGGACACCGAAAAGTTTGCGCGGCAGCTGGCGGCGGATTCCCACCTCGATCCGGCCATCCGTATGCGCATCGGCCTGTCGCTGAATGCCTGGGAGATCGCCGATCTTCAGGCACCCTTCGCGAGCGCGACGGCGTCGCACGCTCAATCCGGGGTCAGCACCGAGATTACCGCCGCGCGGCTATGCGAATATCTTCGCGATCGGTTCCGCGATCCCACCATCGAGGTTCCGATGTTCCGTCCGTTGGCGGGAGGATTCGGCAAGCAGACCTTTCTGTTCGATGTCGCCGGCCGCGAATTCGCGGGGGCGTATGTCATGCGTCGCGATCTGGCCGAACCGGTGATCGACAACGATTGTCACCGTATCGATATCGAGTACGCGTTGATACGCGCGGTCCACGAGCGAGGCTTTCCGGCACCCGAAGCATTGTGGGTGGATTGCGACCACGCGTTGTTGCCGGGCGGTAACTTCTTGATCATGCGGCGTGCGCCCGGCACGGCCGGAGGCAGCGTATTCACCGCCTCGGGCCAGATTCCAAAGGACTTGCTGCAGACTCTCGCCGGAATTCTGGTGCGGTTGCACGCACTGCCGCCGATGCCGGCGCTTTCGGCATTGACCCCGTCATTGAACAGTGAGTTGTGGAGCGCTCCGCTCGATGAGTGCGTGCGTCGCTACATTGGCGGTTTTCGGTCGCTGTATGAACGGGAGCTGCACTTACCGTCGCCAGCGTTGGCGAGCTTGTTCGGGTGGTTGCTCGACAATGTACCCCCCATGGAAGGGCATCCCGTGCTTTTGCATGGTGATATCGGATTTCATAATTTTCTGTTCGACCAAGGCAGATTGACCGCGGTGCTCGATTGGGAGTTCGGTCACCTGGGCGATCCGGCCGAGGATTTGGCATACGCCTGCAATACCTTGGGCGCAGCACTCGACACGCAGGACTTTCTGAACGAATACCGCAAGGCCGGCGGTGTCGATGTGGATGCTCAGCGCATCCGATTTTTCCGGGTGTGGGGCCACGTCCGCAATGCCTGCGCGTCCAACCTGATCACCGCGAAGTTCGCGTCCGGCAGGGTGGACGACCTGAAGCTGGCGCTGTTGCCGCATGTGTACATTCCCCAGTTTCTGGGTGCGGCGATGCAGTTGATCAAGGAGGGCGCAGCAGCCTGATGCAATCATGCCATTGCACTTCCTGCACCTCGCCCCAGCCCAGTTCGCCGTTGCAGGTCCATCGAGTCAGGCATTCATGCCAGAGCATGTTGGTCCAACCGTTGTAGTTGCAGCCCCCCACGCTGTCGCCGACGATGTCGTACACATGACCGCCGGTATCCACGGCACGAATCACATGATGCAAGGGCCGTAGGATATCGGCGCTGCGCTCCGTGCGCTTCTGCACTTCCACGACGCGGTGCAATGATCCATCGCGCCACGCCCACCCGTCCTGCAACAATTGCGGCGGAATCGACAGCGCGCCGCCCGGATTGCCCAACACGCTGAGGTCGTCGAACATCGACAAATTGATCGCCAATCGATCGCCGATGCTCAGCGATATCCAGTCATAGGGTGGGACGGGAAGGGGCGCCTCGGAGCGCAGGTTCTGCCATGAGCGATCGCGGATGGCATGGCAGTCCACGGCGTGCTCGATCCCGCGCAGCCGCAGCGACCCCTCGACGTGCATATTCTGATCGAAGTGTTTCTGGTCCGCCCGCACGGCAGGCGGCATGGCGGCTCGAAAGTGCAAATCGAATGCGGTGTTGGCACTGCCATCGTCGAGCGTCAGGTGCCATTCCTGCATGGGGCTGACCGGTGCGACGGTCAGGCCGCCAGGCAGGCTGAAAGTCCCCCGAGTCCGGTCGATATGCTCGCTGGGATCGAGGTAGGAATGCATGTTGAAGTAGTCGGCGGCCAGGGCGGTGGATTGAAAGCCGCGCGAAATCAGTACGCCGGCTGTCAGCACGTTCAGGTTCGGATGCAGCCACAGGTAGACGAAGCCGTGAATCGCCGCTGCCGCGACGTCGAAGCCGAAGTAATAGGTCTCGGTGACCGATGCGCCGGGCGGGTTCGAGCGGGGGTCGTGAAGCAGGTCGTCTTCGGGCCGGATGACACCGAAACCTGCGTGTTGATTGCTGATCCACTTGATCAATTCCTCGGTCATTCGAGTGGCCTCTGCAAGAATTAGTACGCTATCATACCAGTATGCTCGATCAGGCATCCTTGGGCCGTCAGCGGATTGCCGTCGTGGGAGGCGGGCTGACGGGTTTGACAGCGGCCTGGCGGTTGCAATCTGCGGGTTTCGACGTCAAGGTTTTCGAGAAGGACGGATTCGTGGGCGGCCGTACGCGATCGATTCGCAAGGACGGGTTCATCTTCGATGTCGGCGCCATCACCATGCTGCCCACCTACACGCGCACCTGTGCACTAATCGAGGAGCTCGGCATCACGGCTCACTTGAGCCGGGTGTCGCCGGTGATCGGCATACCGCGCGGCGGACGCATACACCCGCTGGATTTATCCCAGCCACTGCGCAGTCTGCTCGGTACCTCGCTGTTGTCGGCCGGTGCAAAGTTTCGGTTGCTCAAGCTGCTGCCGACGTTGATCCGCGCCTGGCCCAAGGCAACCTATGAAACCCTGTCGACGTTGATCGAATGGGATCATGAAAGCATTGCCGACTATGTGCGACGCGAATTCGGCGAGGAAATTCTCGAATACATCGCCGGTCCCATCATTCGCGGCAACACGTTGAACAGCACCGAATGCGCGCCCGCGGGCGAGTTGTTGTGGATGCTGCGCCAGTATGCCGCTCCTCATCTGTTCGGTTTCGATTCCGGCATCAATTTCCTGGCGGAGAGCTTGGGCGCGAGATTGCCCGTGCAATTAGGATCCACGATTGTGTCGATCGAGCAACACGGCGGCGAGGTCTTGGTGCGGGGCATCGTTGCGGGCGTGCCATTCACGGACTCCTTCGAAGCCGTGGTGCTGGCCTTGCCGCCGAAGGCATTGCTGCCTCTGGCCCCCGCGTTGTCGCCGCGCCAGCGCCACTTCTTGGAATCCCTCGTACCGCTGCGCAGCGTGAATCTGCATGTCGGATTGCGGCGCCGTCCGGCGATGACGGAGACTTTCATCTTGCCGCCTCGCAGCGAGCAGCCCGTGCTGACCACCATCGTCATGGATCATCTGAAGGCACCCGGACGATGTGCGCCTGAAAAGGGCGTCGTTTCCTTCTTTTTGAGTGATGACTGGTCGTCGGAGCATTACGAGGCGCCGGAGCGGCAGATTGTCGGGGAGATTCTGGCAATGGCCCGGCCGTTCGTCGGCGACTTGACGCCGGATGTCGAGTCCTATGTGCTGCAGCGATGGCCGTACGCCACCATCAAGAGTTGTGTCGGACTTTATGGAAGAATGGCCGAATACGAAGCCGATTTGGATACTGCCGGATGCGTACAGATCGGCGGTGATTTCCTGTCGTTAGGGATGGAAGCTGCGGTGAGCAGCGGTACGGCGGTCGCCGGTCGCTTGGTGAAACACTTCGGCCGACTTAAGCTGCCACACTAATCTGGAGCATCATCATGTCGTCGCAAATCGAGTTGAATGGCAGAGGTGACGCCCAGGCGTCCGTGGTGCTGGAGCCGACCGCATGGGTGGTGCGCTGGGCAGGGTTGGGTGCGCTCATCCTGGCATTCATCGTGTTCGTCTTGGGCCGCTGGTTCCTCACCGGCAACGCCGTGCCGACGCCGCCGGGGGGCGATCCGCTGCCCGAGACCTCGCGCCAAGTCATTTTTTGGGTGCAATGGATTGCGATGCTGCTGGGCGCCGCTGCGCTGGTGGGGTTCGTCATCCTGCCTTGGCGCCGGGAGGGCCATTTGACGACGACGGGCATGCTGTTCCTCTGCTGGCTGACGCTGTTCTTTCAAGATCCGATGATGAATTACACCTCGACATCGGTGTTGTACAACTCGTACATGGTCAATCTCGGCACCTGGACGATGGGGTCTACTCCCGGGTGGATCAGCCCGCGCGGCAATTTACTGCCAGAACCATTGCTCCTCATCATTGTGGGCTACACCATCATCGGCTATTCGCTGTGCTTTCCCGTGCTTGGCATGCTCGGCAAAATCAAGCAGCTGCGACCCCGAACCACGCGGTTTCAATTGGCGGTGTTGGGTATTCTGTCTTTAATACTCCTCGATACGCTGTTGGAGTCATTGCTGCTGCGCACCGGTGTCTATGCCTATCCGGGCGGGATACGCGCGATTACTTTGTTCGCGGGCAAGACCTATCAGTTTCCGCTGTCGGAGGCCCTGTGTTACGGAGGACTTACCGTGGGCGCCACGATGCTGCTGCTGCTGTACCGAGATGCGGCAGGCCGCACCTTTGTCGAACGCGGTATCGATCGGCTGACCTTCAGGCCTGGCCTTAAGCAGTGGGTGAAATTCCTGGCACTGTTCGGCTATGTGCAGTTGAGCATGTTCGTGGTATTCACCCTGCCGATGCAGTGGTTTGCCCTGCACTCGGATCCGTTCCCGGCCGGGTATCCCTCGTACATGATCAATGGATTGTGCGCCTATGGACCAGAGGGTGATCAGTGTCCGGGGCCCGCAACGCGCATGACACGTCCTTAGCTGCCCTGGTACCGGGGTGGTCGTTTTTCACGAAAGGCAGCAATGGCTTCCACCACGTCCTCGGAGACGAATGTTTCCATTTCCAGCGCCAGTCCCAATTCGAAAACCTGGTCGAATCGGTTCCGAAATACCTGGTTGAGCGTGCGCTTGGTCGCTTGAACCGCCAGCGGCGGCAGATTCGCGATGCGCGCGGCGAGGGCACGGGCGGCGGGCAGCACCTCTTGCGCGGTATTCACCAAGTCCGTCACCAGTCCCATGTGGAAGGCCTCCTCCGCGGTGAGGCGATCACCGGTCAGTAGGTAGCGCTTCGCGCGCAGCAGGCCCACTTGCAGCGGCCAAGCCACGCAGCCGCCGTCCCCGGCGGCCAGTCCGATGACGACATGCGGATCGCTGATGCGTGCCGTTCTTGCCGCAACGATGGCATCGGTTGCCATGATGAGCGTTGCGCCCAAGCCCACAGCATCGCCCTGCAGGGCGGTGATCACGGGAATCGGCGATTCGGCGACGGCCAACAGCAGTTCGCGGGCCTCTGCGCGCATGAGGTTGCGATGTTCATGGTCGGTGCGATCCGACAGTATGTCGTCGAAGTTGCCGCCGGCGGAAAACGATTTGCCGTTCGCCGCAAAAACAATGGCGCGCACGTTCGGGGCGCCACGCACACTCAAGAACGCATGCTTGATGTCGACATGCATCTGCGCAGACACGCTGTTATGGACTGCGGGTCGATTCAATACGATCTGCGCGACATGCTCGGCGATGTCGACCTCGACCGTGCTGAAGACCTGCGTGCTCATGCAGCGGCCTACAGCCCCGTGAATACGCTGCTGAGATCGACCTTCCAATCGATCATCATCTGCATCGCCGTCGCGCGCCCGCCAAAATTCACCGTGCCGCCGGGATGTTGGAAGGGCCCGACGAGATACAGCGCCTGCAAATTCGGAATGCGAAAGTTGGCCAGTTCCTGCAGCGGCCGCCGGCCCAGCAACTGTCCCGCGGTGGTTCCGATGCCGAAAATATCGCCGTGCATCATGCTGTTGGAATGCCGGTGATGTTCGAGTGGCGACTCGATGTGACGTGCGATGATTTTCGAGTCGTCGATATTCCTGTGGTAGCTCTTGTACTCCTCCCAAATGGCGTCCGCAAAACTTTGACGATGTTTCTCCCAACCCTCCAAGCCGCCGTCCACCAGATCCCGGGGCGCAAAGTGGTACAGGTACAGAGCGCAATGCTCACCGTCGGGTGCGCGGCTCGGATCCTTGCGCGAATTCATGATAGTCAGGGGACTCAAGTGCGATTGAGGTATCTCGCCGTATCGGTAGGTGTCGAAGACCTTGCGCACGCCCAACAGATCGTTACGCACATACTCGATGCACAGGGCTTGATCCCAGGGCGAATTGCCGCCCTTGATCTGCGGCCATTCTGACAATGCGATTTGCTGATTGAGCGCGCCATGGTTGCTGAGCTTGGTTTGCCGTGCGGCCTCGACCAAGTCGGGGTCGATTCCGGGAATGTAGTCCGCGAGGTTCCACGGATGAATGCAGGCGACGATGGCTTCGCGTGCGGGAATCTCCTCGCCGCTCGCCAACGTCACTGCCATCGCCCTGCCTGAGCTCACGACCACTTTTTTGACCTCTGCCTGCGTTCGAATCGTGCCGCCGTAATGTTCGATGCAGCGAATCAAGGAGTTCGTGACGGCGCGCGATCCGCCGACGGGAATGTGGGCGTCGTAGCTGTGTGCGAGGCCGAACAGGTTCAACAGCATGAATCCGGTGCCTTTGACCTCCGGGCCCTCCATCGCCTCCGCACACCATTTCATGAGATGAATGCGCAGTTCGTGCGACTCGAACAAAGACTCGATGATGTCGTAGCAACTCTTGAACATGGCATCGACCAAACGCCGGCCCTTCGCGCTGCCGTCGAGGAAGGTGATGAAAGGTCCGGTGGCGAGCGGCGGTGTGCACGCTGCTTTACCGAGCAGCGGCAGCAATGACATGCAGTCAGTCGCGAAGCGGCGGTAGGTTTCGGCATCCTTCGCCGAATATTGTGCGATGCTCTCGCAACTGCGATCCAAATCGCGATAGGCGATGATGCCGCCGCCGGTGTCGAACACGGTCGCGAACCCGGCGTCCCACGTTTTCCATTGCAGACCGAATTTGGACATCAGGCCAAGTTCGTCATTTTGTATGGCCGGACTGGCGATGCACAGGTAGTAGCCTGAGGCGTGCGGGTCGTGAATGAATCCCGGGGCGATTTCGATCGATACCACCCCGCCGCCGCATTGCTCGTTCTTCTCCAGCACCAGCACGTTTTTCCCGGCTTTGGCGAGGTAGGCCGCAGTCACCAGCGAGTTGCTGCCCGCGCCGATGACGACGATGTCGTAGGGCTTGGCCATCGCGCTACCGCGAAGACTTGAACAGCATGAAGAATGCCGTCATTTTGGTGCCGAAGGACATCAGTCCCAAGGCCCTGCGCATTTCGGCGGGCTTCACCACGGCTTTCACCGGCATCGCGCCCATGATGGTGCCTTCGACGATCAAATTGCCATTCTCCGGATAGATTTTGGCAATTTCCATCAGGTCGGAATTGTCGGTCATGTAGAGCTTCATGCAATGTGTCCTATAGTACGCTAGCTATCTATTATCGTATCGCTTTCTACACTTGGGCTCCGCCGTCCACGGCGAGGGTCTGGCCGGTGATGAACCCGGCCTGCTGCGAGCACAGGAAGAGCGTCGCCCAACCGATGTCGTCGGCCTCGCCAAAGCGCTGCAACGGTATGGTTTGCGTACGGATCTTGTCGCGCGACTTCTCGTCCAGCTTCTGCTCCAAAGCTTGTTTGCCGAGGCCCGCGTTGATCCAGCCCGGTCCGATACAGTTGGCGCGCACGCCGAAACGGCCATATTCCTTCGCCACGCCGCGCACCAGCATTTCAATGGCGGCCTTCGGGGCGGCGGACATGCTGTCGCGAAGCGGAAAGCGCTCGACGGCGGACGTGATGATGGCGGTTAGATTTCCGCCGAGCTGTTCCTTGAACAGGTTGGCTGCGTTTTGGATGAGATGAAATGCCCCATTGATGTCGGCGTTCACCACCCGGTGCCATTCATCGCGCGGTATGGCGCCGATGAAGTTGAAGTCGAAGCTCGGGCCGGCGGCGTAAATGACGTGCGCGATGCGGCCATGATCGGATTGAGCGCGAGCGAACAGGGCATCGACTTGTACTGCATCCGACAGATCCACTTGCATGATGTCGCAGGTCCCTTGGACCGATTGGATCTGCGCTTGGACGGCGACCGCCTTGGCTTCGTTGCTATGGTAAGTGATGAGCACCCGGACGCCGGCGGCGGCGAAACGCCGGGCGATACCTGCGCCGATGCCGCCGCTGCCGCCGGCAATGATGGCGATGCCTGATTCAAAGGTCAGATTCGCATGGCTGCTCATCGGAAACGGGCCCGAAGCTCGGCGCGCTTGACCTTGCCCGATGCGGTGCGCGGCAGCGCGTCGATGAAATGAATTTCCTTCGGACACTTGTAATTCGCAATTCTGGAGCGCGCGAAATCCTTCAAAATATCCTGGTTCACGGTTTGGCCGGCACGCAGTTCGACGATGGCCACGACACATTCGCCCCAACGCGCGTGCGCCACGCCCACGCAGGCGGCATCGAGCACCGACGGATGTGAACGCAGCGTTTCCTCCACTTCCGCCGGATACACATTCTCACCGCCGCTCACGATCATGTCCTTGATACGGTCGGTGAGGTAGAGATAGCCTTGGGCATCCAAGTAACCGCCGTCGCCGGTGGCGTACCATCCATCGGCGATGGCAGCCTCAGTGGCCTCGGGCAATCGATAATATTCCAGCATACAGGTGGGCGACCGTATCCAGATCTCGCCGTGCTCTTCGGGTGCGAGGACGCGCCGGTCGGGTCCGCGAATCTCCAAACTCATACCCGGGTAGGGGTTACCCACGGATTTCAAGAGATGGGGGCGGGACAAATCGTGTTCGTCGGGTCGCAGAAACGTGGCTGCGCCGGTAATCTCAGTCATGCCGAAGAATTGACCGAAAGCACATCCGAACAAACCCATGGCCTCCCGCAACAAGCCTTCGCTCATTGCCATCGCACCGTAGAACAAGCCTTTGATCGCAGGCGCCGGCAAACCCCGCGATTTGATTTCCTCGATCATGGCGCGAATGACGGTGGGTACGATGAAGCTGTTGTCGATCGGGTATTCATCGATCAAAGCCAACATATTCGCGGGCGCTGGATTCGCGGTCAGCACCACGGTGCCGAAACGTACCAGGCCCATCAGCACCCACGACATGCCGCCGACATGAAAATTGGGCATCCCGGAGAGGCTGACATTGCCAGGCGTCAGCAGCGCAAAACTCTCGCTGATCAGTTCGCAATGCCGCGCCACCGACAGGGCATAGTGGGAAATCAGCACGCCCTTCGGATGTCCGGTCGTACCGCTGGTGTAGAGCTGCAGCACCACCTGGGTGGGTGAGTGCGGCAGGGGCGCCGGCGGCGCCGCCTGTGACAACAATGAACGTAGACTGTCCTGGCCGCCTTCGGTCAACAACAGCTCGGGCGCATCGCGCGGCGTTGCCGCGGCGGCCGTTGCCGCGGCGGCCGTTGCCGCGGCGGCCGTCGCAGTCCCGATGAGTTCCGGGTCACAGATCAGCAGGCGTGCGCCGGAATCGGCCAATTGATAGGCAACTTCGGGCGGCGCGAGGCGCCAATTGATCGGCACCAATACCATCTGCGAGCGGATCGCGCCGAACAACACCGGAAAGAACAGATCGCTATTTTTCCCCAGATACGCGACCCGGTCGCCAGCCCGAAAACC
>Ga0116227_10001236_pt1 | contig 56159 bp, 42 predicted proteins | sample S1TSphgellanicum_FD_89693 | JGI IMG/M metagenome (GOLD analysis project Ga0116227, IMG submission 89693) | Host-associated microbial communities from peat moss isolated from Minnesota, USA - S1T2_Fb - Sphagnum magellanicum MG | ecosystem: Host-associated > Plants > Peat moss > Unclassified...
GCACAGAAAAAGAGTTTGAGAATTGTGCAAAGGGCTTCTTGATAACAGAAACTCACTGTTGTAATTCAAAAGCTTCTCAATAAGATCCACATGGGTCATAAGCATGCACCGGCAGCAGTATCGTACCAGTGCCAAAGCATCAAGTGCATCCCTGTGTAACATACAAAAAATAAATAGAAGGTTATCCATGAGTTTCCTGCAGAATTACTTGAATACAAATTGATGATTGAACAGACAAGGTTCTTGGCACCAGAGCTTCAAGGCACTGCATATCCTAAACACAACACAAAACAATGGCTACAGATGAAGATACATATATATTCTGAGCATGTCATCTAATCTCCATAGCTCAAGAAAAGGATTTAGGGTTTGGAATCTAGTCCTGGACAGCTGCAACAGCAAGACTCTACTCCCATAACTAGCATCCTAAAAACCAATGTAGGAGAACTTGTTCACGAACTACAAAGCTCATTGAGCGTTAAACAACACATCCAGTTACCCTTCTGTGTAGTCGGCTTGCAAAAGATCCAGATAAGTATCCCATTTGTTTCCGATCACCTGCCCCAAAAGACAAAGTCACACCGTCATGATCCTATTCTAATAAACCTTTTGCAATCTACAATACCACATATCCCTTTGTGTACTCCTCTTCATGAAACCCTACCTCTCCCTTTGTGTGCTCCTTCTCTGGAACCCCTACCTCGTAACCCCATCGTACAACTTCCCGTCAGGCAACCAACCCCTTTACCTCTCTACCGTCCAAAACCATAAAATTTTCAGCCCATCGAAAGCGTCGCAAACCCCCAGAAAGAACACGAGCAAACAGAGCAAAGACCTGGAGGGACAACAACCAACACAGAGTTTGTTCGTTAAACAAATATACCTTGCCGCAGGTGAAGCATCACACCGGGATTATCATCTTCTCGATCTTCCGAACCTCTTTATGAAAGCTCCATAACACAAAGCGAAAGATTGATTCACAAAATCGTGCTCGCGAGAGAGGGGGAAAGAGAGCGAGCATGAAAAAGTGTGCGCTAGAGAGAGATCCGTAGAAGAGGAAGAGGGTTAGATTAGGGTTAGGGTTTGGGCAAACCTGAAAAGATGCTACCTACCATAGCTAGGTTCCATTGGTTCCATATCCATCCAAAGCTTTCGTTTTTATTCATCCAATTGAGTTACATTCGTTTGATGGGAGGTGTTGATGGGATTGGAATGATATGAGCTAATAACTTATGTCCCACTTTCATCTCTTTGTGTGTCCTCTTTCCTTTTTGCCACTTTTATTTCTAGAGGTTCGTTTTAGGCTCCTTCCTACAAAGAAGTTCATCCGAGCTTCACTACTTTCAAATGGATTTATATCAATTTTTGAGAACCTCTTATATCAATCTGCAAAAGTCCCAAATTTTGGAATATTGAAAAAATAAAAACCTTTTCCACACAATTATTTTCCCCCCAATCTTGGACTTGAGATGCTTTTCAAAATTGGAGTTGAACAAAAAAATGGCCACATACGTTCCTTTTATCATGAACCCAATTGTGGACCCAGAAAAGTTATCTACAACAATATACAAGTAGGGTTTTGTAAAAAAAACCCTATGTACTTGGAAGAGTGCAAAGTAATGGGGGGTTTTGTATAGGGTAAGACAACCAATGGGGGCATCATGGACAAGGTAATCAGTGAGATTGCACAAGTTATTGTGAATAATCAAGGCACACACTCACACGTCAAGACGACCTTAGTACCTTGGCCAGTTCGACACTAATTATATTATTTTCAGAAATGTTGAAATTTTCAAAAATTATTTCTTCCAAATCAAAAAATATTGTGAAGGAAAATATTGAATATTTTAAGAATATTTAATTTTTTGAAATGAATGTTTCAAAATTAATTAATTATTTGACGGACATGTGTTGAAATGGCCAAGGTATTAGAGTATTCACAAGAACCTGCACACTCTTGTCCATTACCAAACATAACGGATTGCACAGGAGTGAGGAGCTTACAGGTTATCGGACCCAAAGGAGGGTGACTTCACCAACTAACAGCCAAGAACATGCAAAAAGGTATGACAGAGGTACAAAAGTGTCAGAAGGCAGCATGACACATGATATGACTAGAGAGCTCTCACCCAATGGCATGCTGCCATGTTAGCGAGATGGACCTCACAATCAGTTAAGCTTGTAAGTTTCCCCATACCCAAGTGAGAGTAATATACGGCCTTTAGAGTATAGAGGGATTATGCATCCAAGTGTCATGAGAGGTGTAATGGTGATTGTTATTGTATAGCTCTCTCTACAAACCCTTGGAGCTTCTATAACACCCACCATTTCAGCCCTTGATCCAAGCATCATGAGAGTTTGAATGATGATTGTTATTGTGTAGATAGATCCCTTTAAACGCTTAGGCTTCTATAACACCCGCACATTCAGCCATCATTTTAAACATAATCTTCACCGCTTTGGTAATTGAAGTGCTGTTGAAGATAAGACATTTTGTGAACTTTAGAGAGAAAGAAAAGCTCATAAACATGTGCAGAGAGCCTTTTACAGAATGTGATGATGTAGAGCAGATTTTACATTACACATTGTGGTTGGTGGACTAGTTCAAAGTTGGCAGATTTCTCTGCCCTAATTTCACTCAAAATTATATGCCCTAAACTTCAGTAGAAACTGTGTTACTGAAGGGGAAGCTGTGAGGCATCAGCAAGAGTGAACTAGCACAACTGTGAAGGATGGATGCGAGTGATCAGTGAACAGTTTTCCGTTGGCTTCCAGTTCCCGAGCTAACCATGGTGTGGTTACTTCAGTTGCTCTTTTCACTACTTAATAATAACAACCAGTGCAGTGTTGTGCTATTTTTTTTTTGGTTTAAGAGAACCTTGAATCTTGGTTTTGACATTCAAAAGTTATTTGGAGAAAAGTTTAAAATAAGGATCAATATGAATAAAAAGTTCAAAAAAGTATTAAACTAATATTTAACTAAAACATTCTCATATTTATTTATTTTTATTAAAACAAATCAACTTGCCTACCTAAAAAATCTAACCCATCTGTTTAAAAATGTGGAGAGAGGGGGTTGTGTTTGTTCATCAAATTGATATAGGTGGCCATTTTTGTTTTGGTTGTACAATGCTAATAATTTATTAAAAAAATCAGTTTTGGGCTATGGGTAGATAAGTAAAACTGGATCCGATTTGGAACTCAACTTGTCTAGGAACTCCTTTAGAAAAATAAAGAACCAAGAGTTTTGAAATGTGAAGAACTGGGTTCAGAACCAGAGCCAAGGTTTTATCCAAAAAAAAAATTAAATCCTTGAACTGAAACCTAAGGTTCTTTCAAATTTCTTTAAAAAATTTAAAAAAAAACCAAGATGGGAGGTTCTCTTTAAAAATAAGAACTGGACAACACTGGTATACCTAAACCATCTAATTACTAGCACCTAATTTTTTCTACTTACCAACCTATGTAGAAGACCTACTATGTAGATCTTCTACTTGTTACAGAATGGTACACCAAGGTGAAACCAGATATCAACTCAGTTCAGGTTCATCCACAACTGAGTTATGACTTTCATCCAAAATGGATGGTGTGCTGGTGGGTGGGTTGCTGCTGGTTCACAATGGCCAAAAACAATCAAGATGGGCTTGACTTAGTCATCTGTGGAAATCTTTTGAGTTTCAGGGATGAACCCCACACATCTCCAGTCTTTGCTCTGGTGGGTCTGTTGACATACTTGACTGTGTGAACCTCCGAAACTTGTCTGTTTATCAGATGCTTTCATCTCTCTCTAGGTATATGTGAGTGCTTTGTGCTATGGCTGTTGCAATAAGTTCGTATACGGATATGACACACTCGATGTACTAGATGTTGTTGTTGTGTCTTTGGTGTAAGGTGGTGGAGAAGCTGTGTGGTAATGATCCCTACCGTTGTCAATCGTGTCAAGCATTATCAAAATCCTTTCGTGTGTTTGCCAACTGTGAGATTGTCAGTTGCTTTGCCGAATTTCCTTCTGCAATGTAAACCTGATGCAGAATGGGTTCCTTACACAATTGCAGTCTGAGTTTTAGCCTCTTTGCATTTGTGCCATGCTCATCCTCATGTATCAAACCCAATGTAATAGTAATATAAATTCCACAACTCAACCCTATATGATTAAAAGCAAGGAATATTTGAAGAAAAAACACCCAACAAGGGAAAAAAAAAAGAAAGGATCAAAGTCCAAACAAAAGACCACACCCAAAAGCGCAAAACACAATGGAAAACCCTAAAAGCAGAAATCACAAAACCTAGGACCTAAACCCATCACAAGTAACACGAATATGTGTGGGGGTGAAGAAGGGCAGGTTTATAGTGGGTTATGTACCCAGGTAACCCACAATTTTGGATGAAATTTTGGAGTTAAATTGTGTGAAAATTGTCATTAGGGCACTAACTTTGCTCAAGTTAATGACACTTGCAAAAGCTGCACTAAAAGGAAATGACTATTGTCAATTGGCCCAGGTGGCCAGGTTCATTCCAGAGTGGGCGGGTATCAGAAATTGCTTTAAACACTTTCTGGGTATCAAAGTTGATAACCATGATTATAAAAAAAAATCAAATACTGAGGTTTTGATAGATAATCATATTCAGAATGGTTCTGGTTCCAGTTCCACAATCAAATGGAACCTCAGGTCTGGTTCTGGTCCAGTTCTTGAAAAAATAATAATCAAGGTTCCGGTTCTGGAAATCAGACCCAGTTCCATGTAACCTGATCTGAAACTGACAGTTAACTAGAGGTTAACCCTTGATTACAAACTTTGTTTCCCCTGAAATTTTTCATTTATTAAAATTCTGATTTCAGTTTCCGAATTGATTCCAAAACTGAATCTGGTTCTGATTCCTGGCTTCAAAAATCAGACTCGGTTCTAGTTCAGTTTTTTCACTAATTGCAACTGAAACCAACAGTTTTAACCAGCCAAACTAATAATCGCCCACCTTTGGTTTAGGGTAAAATTGCCCATCACTGATCAGTACCCTATCATCAAACACTTCTTCAGATCTACATAATCTGTGTATCATTTTGAGTGATTTAAAATGTTATGGGAGCGCTACCACAAGCTCTAGAAATCCTCTTTTAAATGCAAAAAAAAAGGAGTAATAAAAAAATAACAAGAAAAAAAAAAAAAAAGTTTTCCAACTCACGAAACTTGTTTTTCTTTTCTTTTCTTTGGCCCGTCCTATTTTCAAAGTTTTTAACTTTCTCATTTTTTGTTCATCTTAAACGATTTAAGGAGCATGATCTGGCCTGCCCTGAGGGGTTTTTTAATGTTAAAAAATATTAATTTTTAATTTTTATTTAAAAAGAATTTAAGACTACATCTTGGATGTGATAGTGATAGAGGGACCGCTAGAGATGCTTAATGGGTGAAAAGGACCGGGTGCCGATGTTTCTGCGGGTTCGCCGAACCGGGCCGGGCTCACAGCTCCGGCTGCCCCGGGCACCCGAGCTCGGTCGTGTCTCTCTCTCTCCTTTTCCGTAGCTCGCGCTCCTGACGCTTTGTTGCAGGGAACGAGCGGAGCGGAAAGAAGGAGCACTTCCGACGACGGACAGACGGACGGGGTCAGTTTCGATATTATTGCCGCATCGATTGTCTGGAATCATCTCCTTTTCTGCGTGCATTATTCTTATTCTTATTATTATTATTATTATTTTCTTCCTTTGGAGGAAACTTTTCTCCGGCTGCACTTTTGAGCGAGTTTTCAGAGCTTCTGTACCTAACAGGTCGTCGTCGTCGTCGTCGGCGATTCTTATGAGTTTCCGAACATTTAGCCTGTTTTGTGGAGTCTGTTTTTTGGTCGTGTCAGTAGGTGATGGTAGTCTATCTGTTGCGTGATCCAGGTTTTGAAGATTGTCGTGACAGGTAGATTCGAGAGTGCGGTTTTGTTGGGGCAATTTGCTCTTCGTGTCGCCCTTAACTGCAAAAACGTGTCCCTGTTACTGGGTGGTGGTGTAATAGTAAGAGTGCAGGTCGCTGCATTGCGTGGTCTTTGAAAGGCGTCGATGATACGAGAGACAATCGCGCTCTCGTTGGATCATAGTGAGGGTTTTTCTTCGCTCAGGACCTTGGTTGTGGAATCGGAATTCGACGGAGGTCGCAAGACATAATAGTAGTAGTCGAGGCGGTGCGTGAGTAGAAAAGCGGGGTGCTTCGTATGCGGGAGCGGCCTGCATGAATGCAGGCTATGCCATGGGAGGGCAGATGGAGCAGCAGAACAATGTAGCGATTCAACACCAGCAGCTCCTCCACCACAGCAGCAATCATGCGGCTGTATCATCGGACAGCCCTAATGGAGATGCAGTACTGGCACGTTGGTTGCAATCTGCAGGTCTCCAGCATTTGGCAGCTCCATTAGCCGCTGCCGCCCTTGACCACCGTTTACTTCCCTCTTTGCTCATGCAGGCAGGTGGCTTCACTCTCTTTCAACCCTCCTTCGATGCATGCATGCACCACCGCCTGCCTTGTCCGCCATAGTATCCATAGTTATGTACATCCTCCTTCTCGCTTGCATCATCAGCGCCTTCTCAAGCATGTAAAATTCTGGCAGTGTCTGGAATCGTGATACAAGTTGGGCTGGAGTGTGGTTTGTGATGAAGCAGGACTATGCAAGGTATGGAGTGCAGTCATTGGAAGACAAGCAGAAGCTGTTTAGGTTGATAAAGACAATCAGCAGTGGTGTCGAGCCTCCTCCACCACCCGAAGAACCCACAACTCCTCCTGCTTGTTCTCATTCTGCAAGCCAAAGTGGCATGGATGATGTGTTCTTCTCACCAGAGTTTAAAGCTGACTTTGGCCCAGAAATATTGGATTTGCACTCTATTGACGATACAGAGTTTTTCCCGGAGGTGAGACAAGTGTTTAACTTCTCTTCTTGTAGTCTGTTGACTGTCTGTCATTGATCACTCTATTCTAGACTGAATGGCAGGAATTCTAAGCTGTGATCAGCTCGGGTTTGATCACTCTATTCTAGACTGAATTACAGGAATTCTGAGCTTTGATTGGCTCAGGTAAATTTTTACCATAACTGACCAATCTCCATGCATTCATCTGTAATGGAAAGCAATTTTATTGATAGTGCACCTTTGTAATCTTTTACTAGTGTGTATGTCCATAATGTGCAGTGATGTAAACCGAATTCAGACTGTGTTTCTGCACCTTAATAATAAGGTGTGGTATTCAGGATGCTTGTGGTTATGGCAGGGTCTTTCAAGTTCAAACCAGCAGAAGCATGTTGGGGGATCATATCCATACATCTCTGTTGGTATGTTTGTAATCTGAACCAAAGCATACCCTTGACTGGATGCTGCAGACCTCCATTCCAGAGCCATTTCAGCCATCTCCATTATTTGAGGCTGTCACCGAAAAGGAGTTCGAGAGTGAAGATGAGGGACATTCAGTGAACATCAAGCAACAGAACAAGTCACAGGTTGTCTCTGTAAGCAGCCCACCCAGATCTTCACACAATGAGAAAGACCGGAATGGCAATAGCGTTGCTCGAATCAAAGTCGTGGTATGTGCTGGCTCCTGTCAATGCCCAAGGAATCTGTATTTTAATGTCTTCTTTGGTTAGTAAAAATTTCTGTTATATAGTTGCAGTTACAATGAAGAGTATCCTTGGAGTCAATTGCAACTAGTAATTTAGTGCTTCCCATGTGGGCTTTCTATGTGTTGATCAAAATGTTGTACAATGGCCTGCCTACTGCAAGGTGAAGTGAGGATATAACCATGTTATACATTATCCTGCATTCTGGATTGAAGTCTGTTTCAGGAAAATATGCTTTTGGGATGGACTTCCCTGTGCACTGGTGTTGGATACATTGCCATAGCTTGGAACTCACAAATTGCAATGTAGGTTCGCAAACGGCCCATTAACAAGAAAGAACTGGCACGGAAAGAGGAAGACATTATAACAATAAATGATGCAGAGGCCTCTCTAACTGTGCATGAACCCAAAGTGAAGGTACCTACTCTGAGCTTTTGGATTCAAGGTTCTATCTCTCGCCTCCTCTGTAATTATGGATTGGAGGACACTTTACCTCATTGCTCTCTGTGTAGTCTGTTGTCAATCTGACAACTGTGCTGTGCTTTTAGGCTGTCAAGTTCATTTGTCAATTACCTCATGCCTACTGGCCCTGTAGCTCATGTGTTAAACTTGATGCCTTGTATAATGGTTTGCCCAAGTATTTAGATGGATTATTGTGTACTTATCTACACCCACTGTTGGGAGCTTATGATGTTGGTGGGTAATCATGGCAGCTTGTCATTGTCATTCCTGATCAAGGTTATGGTCTCATTATGTTGTGAGCAACTCTCATAAGGATATGACTACACTCACATTTGAAGGTGTTACCTTCACATGGTTGTTGAGGAGATTGCTCTGCATTCTGATAGAAATGAGTTAACTTATGTTTTAAACTTGATGTTTTTTCCATGGGTACAGGTGGATCTGACAGCATATGTTGAGAAGCATGAGTTTGTGTTTGATGCAGTTTTGGATCAGTATGTAAGCAATGATGAAGTAAGTTACACATTTCCTTAAAATTATCAGTTCCACTTTTCCTTAAGTGCACTGACGGCTATTTAAGCTCCCCCGCTAATGATGACGCCGGGTATGGTAGGTGTATCGTACAACAGTAGAGCCAATTGTACCCACAATTTTTCAGCGCACAAAGGCAACTTGCTTTGCATATGGACAAACAGGCAAGCACCAAGGAACTTCTCCCCTGAACTTTATTATCTCATGTTAATTCTGGTTCTATTTCACCAGCTTTCACTGATTTTCATGAGGACTTTGTACCATGCTTGGATAGGGCCCAGTGAGTAGGTGGCACTGGCCTCCATCTGGTGTGTGTCTGCCTCAGTCAGCCATGCCCAGTGATGGTACCTGCACCTTTGTGTGCAGGTCTGATCAGCCCAGAGCGGTGTTTCTGATTCTTGGTTGAAAAGTTCTTGTGGTTTTTGGCCTTTCTTATAGGAAGTGGGAAGACATATACAATGCAGCCATTGCCTCTCAGAGCCACTCAAGATATAATGACCTTGATGCAGCAGCCAAAGTACCGAAGTCAGGGGCTTCAGCTCTGGCTAAGCTTTTTTGAGATCTATGGTGGTAAACTCTTCGATCTTCTGAACGAAAGAAGGTGCATTACTCAATCCATACAGTTTGCTTGCTGAATCACAGACTACTTGGTGTTACATTATCCTGTTGTTGCATTCCAGTGCACTCTAGGCTGTAAACCATAAACTGTCATCCAGTCCCCTTTACAGAAAAGTTATTCAAGGGGATTAAGTGTTGAATTGTGATAGAATAAACCTGGATTGACTGTCCATATCTGTGTGAGATTTGCTTGTTTATTCTGCTGGTGAAGAGAGCAATTTATTGTCTCCCTTTGAGAATTCCACCCAGTGACAGCATTTTGAAGGTCATTGGACAAGGGACTAGAGTGATGAAACAGGGTGATAGTGGTGCAGAAAACTGTGTATGCGAGAGGATGGACGACAACAAGTATGCATTGTAGGTCTGCAAGAGTATTGTGTGTCGCACGTGGAGCTGGTAAAAGAGTATATTGACAAGGGCAACTTATCTCGCAGCACTGGCTCCACTGGAGCCAACGAAGAGTCATCTAGGTCGCATGCAATTCTTCAGCTCGTGATCAAGAAAGCACCCGAAGGCAATGATACGAAGGGAAATCGTGTTGTTGGCAAGATATCATTCATTGACCTTGCAGGCAGTGAGCGAGGGGCTGATACCACTGATAATGATCGGCAAACAAGGTTAGACCTTAATGATTCTTTCAGCTTATTGCCTAGAAATATACCTTTTTTCTTCAAATGGATGTTGAGGTGTGCTTTGTGGTGTAGAATGGAAGGAGCAGAAATCAACAAGAGCTTGTTGGCTCTCAAGGAGTGCATACGAGCACTTGACAATGACCAGGGTCACATCCCTTTCCGGGGCAGTAAATTGACAGAGGTGCTACGTGACTCATTTATGGGGGATTCACGTACAGTCATGATCTCATGTGTGTCTCCAAATGCAGGCTCTTGTGAACATACTCTGAATACGCTCAGATATGCAGACAGGTAGGCAGAAATGTGATGGTACCCTCCTTTTTAGTCTATTTCCCTAACACTGGTTGTGGATCCAGTCTTACCTAAGCATTTTCTATTGCTACTAAGTTTCTTACCCTGCCTTTTGAAGTATCTCCAAATGCTAATCAGTTAAGCAATTTCCTTAGGGTGAAAGGACTGTCCAAGAATAACAACTCAAAGAAAGATTTGAGTTGCACAGCACCGATGCAAAGGGAGGCTACAACATGTCTGCCACCTCTTCCAATCCCAGCACAGCTAACTCCACAAGTACCAGATTATGTGCCTGAGAACAGAGCAGCAGAAAATGGCCAATGCCCATCCTTTGATCCCAGATGGTATTCACAGCATGTGGAACGTGATGAACTAAACAATCAATCAAAGGAATGTACTTTCTCAGGAAGGGATGATAGCAGGCCTTCATATGATAGCAGGGTTTTGTCAGCAACCAGTGAAAAAGATATGTCAAGCCATGTGGACATGAGGGATGGGGGACTGTATGAATTACATGGGGCAGAGTTTCATGAGACTGAAAGGGTTCAGGTTGTCTTGCCTTCTCGACGGAAGGTGGGTAGGGAAGAGAAAGTGGAACGACAATTCAGTCGAGATGATGTGGTCAAGCCTGAGAGTGTTTCAAGGTGGCAGAATGGTGAACATCTCCCTATTGCCATTGCCCATTCTAGGGTAGACTCAGAAGTGGATATTCTGCAATTCAACCATGAAGGTCATATCAATGCTATTCTTGAGGTAATAAAAATTTGACCCTTTTTGAAATATTGAGAGTTTGACAAAGATCCTGATGGCAGTGATGCTTTGCTAGTCACAAATGAAAAATGTATTATTACAATTGTCCGGATATGGCATGTAAAACTGGACGGCAAGCATTTCAATTTGAACCTATCAAATCTTCTGGTTGAAAATGGAACAGTCCTCTGTTGAGCATATGAGATCACACTCGGGGACTAGAATTTCTGCTACTGTATTCTTTCCTCTTGCAGGCTTTCTCAATCAGTTCCAACTAGGGTTTTCAGATCCAAATATGAAGGAGATAGGCTTGGAATGAGACAAGATATTGAATTAGCAAATGGTTTCCAGGATTCAAGAAAGGTCTAGCACAACTCTGTACAGGTCATCTTTGATCACTTCTAGGTGCTTGATGGACTTTGGGGACTGGGAGAACAGGTTTCTAGTATGCTGCTGGCTTGACAAGGGGGTGGATGGTGCAGGAAGAGGAAAAGGTCATTTCAGCCCATCGGAAGGAGGTAGAGGATACAATGGAGATTGTACGGGAGGTAATAAAATAACCTTAACTCTTGGAGCCCTGATGTGCCCATTTAGCTGTTGTTGTGTTGCAGAGGAATTAAAGGAATAGGCAAGGATTCTTACAAGTTGGCCTCCATGTTTTATGCAGGAGATGAAGCTCTTAGCAGAAGTTGACCAGCCTGGCAGTCGAATAGACCACTATGTGTCTGAACTCAACTATGTCCTTTCTCAGAAGGCAGCAGGCATTGTGAACCTGCAGGCTCGTCTGGCCAGATTTCAACGACATTTGAAGGAACAGGAGATTCTGAGCCGCACAGGTGGCATCCGACAATGTAGACAGTTTCAAAGCACTTAGCATATAAAGTGCCAAATACCAACAATGGGCATTTTTTATTACTTTGCCTATGATTTGTTTCGGAACTGAATAATGACCTATTGCTTCAGGGGGGAAAGCTAGCTTGCACTACATTTCCCTTTTTTGAGAAAGAATGAGTCTCTTGGGGGAAATGAAGTCTGTCCTGCTAGAGTGTAGGCTCTTGGACAGCTCTTCCTGTTGCTACTTGCTACCCTATCTATAATAGACTGTTTGGAACCAGGTACCGAGACAAGGAGGTTCATGAAAACAGCTTTAGTAGTTGTGGCTACAGTGGCTGTCTAAAAACCACTAGTGGGGTCCCAGAAGGCCTTCCATCGATCCCCACTGTGCTTGCCCGCCTGATTTTTGACTTCTGTGACTTTATTGCTTAATAGCTTGTGTTTTCAGGAGCCAGCCAGCAGTCTTTTCCATCTGTATTTATACAAAGAAACACAGAACCTCGTAGTTTTTTTTACCCATTATGCTGTCCCTAGAGTTCTGAGTGAGCCAAGGGTGGATAGTTTTGCTAGTATGAAATATCAAGGTCAGATATGTGAATATAAGGAGGGATGGGATTTGTGAGTGGTGTATAAGGGATCTCCATTAACTGGATCTCTATTAATGTAGATGTGATTTCTGCAGAAATGTTCTTTCTTTTCAAATACTTTCCCATGATTATGCCGTCATGCTAAAAAGCTGTTATACATGGGCTGGATCGGGAGTTGGTTGAAGGCAGTTGTTTCTACAGTAAATGAGATTCAAATGCGGAGCTTTGATCATTGCATATGTAACACGCTTTGTTTGATTTGTGGGAATGCAGGTATGAACTCTGGAAGATTGATTCATTTGTTTTGCAATCTTCTTGGCTTGTCATCTGTTGAAGATTTGGAGTTGGGTTATGATCAATAGCTTGATTAGAAGTAAATGCTATTGGTTTGGTTAATTCCCATTTTATTTCTATTGGATTAGTTTTCCTTGTCAGCAGAAAGTTCATTCATGATTTTTTTAAAGCTCAAGAAGAACAACTTTAGTTGACGTCAATCTTTATTTGTTTATATATTTATTTTTACAAGAAAAACAATCACATTTCTCTCAGATTCATACACAATACTCGGAAGGATTAAATAAGCATTTACAAAACAATACCACCCTAGTCAACGAGACATTTCCTTTTGTGCAGATTTTGTCAACTGTTAACTAGATTGGCTCCCAACATTATTGTGATATTATTATGACAAACTCACATGCATAAATGTGTTTTTTTTGTTTAGGCTTGGATTCCTTGTGGTTGTTGGAGATGAGTTCATTTGTAATATCAAAGATGAGACTCCTTCAAACATTCCTTGAGGATAAAATTTTCAAACAAATATGAACAAGTAATGTGCTAGAACCTTGTCTCTTACATGAAGAGCATCATGAATAAAATCTCTTTGTTCCTTAATATGAGAAGCAACATAAGTACAATTTTAAAATGATGTAAAAACTTCGGCTTCTTCTTTAAAACTCCTTACAATTTGCATGTCATTTGCATGCAACATGTAAGAACAAGTTCACTAATGCAACTCTTAAAATACTTCAAAGCATTGATTTGACTAGTCTCGTTGGTCATAAACAATTTCTTTGCACCTAGGGACAAGCTTATGATGCTATTATCACATTTTTAAGTGTGAATTTGCTAAAATTAACTCCTCAAAACAACTCAAGGCTTCCATTCTAATTGGCCATATAAGTGTTTTTTTGTCCTTAGGCTTGTGCCTACTCTGCAAACTGCATGTATGTGTATAATGATGTAACCTTTTTTTATGTGTAAACAAGGTTAAACTTTTGAAACTTCATTCACATTAAATTGGGCTCCAACAACAAAGAACTACCATAGGTAAATAATAGGTTTGATAAAAAGAAATCTAAAGCAAAATGCTGAAATTTTTGAAAAAAAAAAAGTTACATTTTCAATTTTGTTATGAAATAGATTGGTAAAATGTCAAAATACACACAAAATTCCTCCTTAATGTTTATGAGTGTTTTGTTAACACATTTTGACATTGTTGCAGCAACATTTCTTTGCAGCTCTTGGAATTTTGTCTTTTTTCAATGTGGTTCTAAAGTTGATTTCAATAGTAGTATTGTAGGTTGATGTGCGAAGGTTGTTGTGTAGAGGTTGTTTGTTGTAAGTTATTATGTGATGTGGGAGGTTTTGCATGGCAAGTTGCAAGGCACATGATGGCAACAATATTGAAAGCATGAAACATAACGGTGGCATCATCAAAAACACATGTTTAACATTGTCATCTAGGCATAATGGTATTGTCACCTAGAGTTTAAGGGTGGTAGCAACATTCAATGTGTTTGTACATAACACATTACACCTACAAAAACTATCAAACATGAATTAACACAACACCACATTATGTGCAACAAGTGAAAATGAATGTAACTACTCTAGATCATGAAGGCAACATTATCTAGAATGCAAGGTGTGTGTGTGCAAAACAATTTTCTACTTGACAATTTTTTGTTCATCTTGTTGAAGCTTTTTCATTTTTTAATGTTGTTGCAAAAGAAATTCTAATATTTTTTTTTGTGTTTAGATATGGCTTGACTCAAGAAAAACATGTTTGTTTTGGAATCTAGAAGTCTTGCAATGATTTTAAAATAATATTTGCTGAATTTGGGGCTTTACCATAACATTAATGAGTTCATTTTTTTAATTTCATAATTGCATAAATAAGCATGATTTCATTAAATGCAACTTTTTGTTGTTTTTCTCTATCATGTTTTTTTGTTGAAATGGAATAGATGATTTTCCATCATTTTTTTAGTTTTGAAATGTTTAAAAACAAGTTTGGATGTGATTTATGAGTGCAACTTTCTAATGTTACTTTTGTTATTTACATTATTTAGTTGAAATGAATAAATGATCTATTGTTTTCATCTCATAGGTATGTATAGCAAGTTTGGACATCATTTAGGCTTAACAATAATTTCAATATTATCACTACACAAAGTGTACTTATCAAGCTTAAAAAAAAAACTATGCTATCGTTAAAAGGAATTGACAACAATAATAAAATAGCCATGAATTCCCAATGCATGTAATTGTAATTAAAATGTGATGGTACCTAAATAATAAGATATATCACAGAATATTGTTGGTCATTGCAAAAAATGTTCACAAGAATTTGTAAGCTAAAAGTGATGCAAGGTATGATTTAGAATGGAGAAAACCAAACTTGCAAAGCACCTTTGGCAACAACAACATGAAGAACATTTGACAAGATGAAAACATGAAATATCAAGTATTGGTATATGGTTGTAAAATAATTTGGTTTGCAACTAACTATGTGATCAAATGTATCCCAAAATCAATATAAGTTGGAGAAAATGATATGTTTCAGTCTTTATTAACATAAAAACCTTCCTGATCCAATAATCTTAGGTAACTAATTTGTCATTCACTCATGCATTTCATCAACTATGCACACTAATTATTTGTGTTACAATATTTCTTCACATGCAATAAAGATTTTCAACATTGAAAAACTCGTGTTTAATCAAGTCCACCTTTCTTTCTATTTTCTACAAAGTATGAGCCCATCTCATTTCTATAGACAAGTTGGCTTTAGTTGTACACTAGGTTTTTCCATATTGTCATTGTGATAAATTTGTGTTCAACATCTTTCTATACTGAAATTGTTTTTTTTATCACCATGGAAGGAAGAATTCTTACGATTGTACCATCTTTAATTTCAACCTTGACACCCAAAATGACTTGGTAAAAGTTATGAGACATGTTCACAAGTTCAACAAAGAAAATTTTGGTATGTAGAAGTTTGTATTGAGTGTTGTTACGAGCTAGAAAGATGTTTAACATAGTTTGTTCAACCATCAAAGAAGAACCTAATAATGAGTTCATAAATGGATTAACAAATATATTGTGTGTTTGTTTACCATTTGTTCTTATGTTAATACCAAATTTGCATGAAGACATGGAAAACTCTTTAACAAATGTGACGATGTTTATATACAATCCATGAACAAAATGTTGTGGAAATTCTCAATGTTTCTCAAATGCAAATGCATGCACATAGGCCAACCAATGGCAAACAACAATGGTAGAAAAGTTTCAATCCTTGTGCAAAAACAAAACTTGGATCTTGACTGACCTTCCTCCCCATCAAAAAATAAATCTTATAATTGGATATACAAGATCAAATTATTTTTATTGGGCCCTTGTCAAATATAAGGTTCAACTAGTTGCTAAAGGCTATAAATAGACCTTTGGGATCAAGTATTAGCATACATTTTCTCTTGTTTTGAAATATGAACCAATTTAGAATGTGTTACCTATTAAAGTACAACAAGACACACATATAGTCCAATTTTGTATTTAAACAACAATTACGTATAACCATTTGGAAGAAATATATATGGAGGAACCACAAGGATTTTAAATTCCAAGGCAAAAATATATTTTTTGTTTCATCTATTAGGGAACTCACTTTTGTGTATTTTAATATTTATGGAATACATGAAATAAAGGAGATTTTTTTGCATCTTATGAAATAATAAAATATTTTAATGCTTTTAAAATATTTGTTTTGAGGGAGTTACGAGGCTTCAAAGATTCAAAACACAATGAGCCCCAATTTTAGGAGTCCATTTTGAAACTCTTAAAAATTTTAACCATTTCAATGTATTTTTCACATTGTTAATTACATTTTATATATTATAAGGGAAGAAATGGTGAATCATCCCATGTCCAAGCCATGTGAGTTTATGGTGAGTTTGAGGGGGGAAATTAATCAATTAAATCAATCAATGTATTATTTTGGTTGAATGAAAAGTACCAAATTATGTCTCAAATCATTAAACATGTAATTTGATTGTGTGAGAAGGTTACACAACCCTTCCCGCTCAACGTTGGGTGGATGTTCAATATATTTTGTAATAATAAAAATTAATAAGATTTTTGATCTTATCTAATATAGTTTTAATAAACATGTTACAGAGGTAGTTAAATATGTTATTATGATTTATGAAAACAAATTGAAATTCATTTTTTATAATGTCAAAATTTATAAAAGTAGGTGTACATAGATTCAAACAATGTTTAAATCAAAAAATCTAAAATCTAAACATTAAGTTTACCATAAATTTTGTGAAAACATGTAATTTGCAAATGTTTTATTTTACTTTTGGAATGGAAATAGGTTTTCACATTACATGAAAACATGATTTATAAGATTGCATAAATATTGAATGCATTTTTAATCATTTATGTTATTTATGACTACACAAAACTAAATGATTTTTCAATCCAAATGATTAGGTTATTTATGCCAATAATCACAAACATGGCCTTAATTGCAAATGCCATTAACAACCAAGGATTCTAAAATGGTGGTCATAGAGGACATCCAATGACCCATATTGATCAATATAGGTGTTGGATTAATTTATTAAATGTAAATTATGAAATTTATTGACCCATTAAATATTGCCACTTGGCTAGCCTATACAACATAAACTAGGCATCCTAGCCTAATTGTCTATTAAGATAATCTAAGGCACCTAACTTATATTAATTTAAGGTGCCTAATTTAGACTAAGTAACCTATGGTGCCTAACTTGGACTATAGTAACCAAGCCTACATGACTTATGTAACTATAGGTCTACCTAACCTACATAGGGTTCATGTAGCTTACGTAGGGTCTACCTAGCCTACATAAAATCTCCATATATAACCTACATAGGACCTACCTAGCATTTAACTATGTCGTACCTAGGTTTACCTAGGTGTATTTGGGTTACTTAAGTCCTTACATAAGGCCTACCTAGGTTTACTTAGGCTACCTAGAGTCTTGCTAGGTTTACCTAACTTACCTTAGGTTTACTTAAACCTACTTAGGGGTACATAGGCTGCCTAGGGTTTACCTATGCCTACTAGGAGTATGTGCAATTTATAATGAACCAAAAGTGACATAGTAGGTTCCTTTAAAAATACATTTTTGTAGTGTATTTTGTTGTGATATTGATGTGACATTGTTGGATGTCAATGTTTGAAATTTTTAAAAAATCATCTTTTCCAAAAAAAAATCTAATGGTGATAGGTTTTAATACATCCCAAAATATAATGTTTGTTGAAAAAAAAATGAAAATTTCAAAAAATTCATGTTGTAATGAACATCACAAATTTCCTTCAATTTTGGTATCTATAAACATCCCCCAAAATTTCATGGCATTTTAAATGGTTTTGAAACCCTTATTTTGAATTGCCTATGACATTTATGAATTGTAAGGATTAATAAATTGACTCATCATTACAAATTATTATCATGATGAGTTCATTTATAATTTTTTATTGTATTCTTAAGATAGAAGTCAAGCACATTAAAAAGTCCACATTTGGTGTAAAACATTAATTTTCAAATCATTAAAACATTTCATTTAAGTTACATAAAATTCATCATAAAATTCAATTTTTGTTCAACATGGAACACGTTATAATCCACAAGGATGCAAAAAAACTGTCATGTTATAGATATATTAGTCCACTTTAATTTGCACATGCCCCTAGGGCCTACCTAGGTCTATTTATATGACTACCTAGCCCTATTTATACGACTAACTAGGCCTATGTATGGTCTAGTTAGGTCTATATAATTATGTAAGGTCTACCTAGGCCTACTTTGGTGAAAGCACATTACAATGTTAAAAAGTTGTTGTCACAAATATTACTTCTTGAATTGGTGTTTTCAAATTTCCACCAAGCTAATATTGAAAAGGTTTTTCATAAATTATACTCATAATAACGTAGTCGATTTATTTTATTTTTTTTAAATTCCATTTTTTGATTGATATTAAATGATTAAAAATATATATATTTGTCAAAAAATAGTATTCATAACAATGTATTGCAAAATGTAAATATACTACAAAAATCATTCAAATGATTACCAAACTTGATGAAATACTCAATCATATATTGAATATGAGTTGATTGTACCATTTCAATTCTATATGAATAATTTCATTCATGTAATTTTACAAAAAACATAAAATGGGGTTTTTTCATTCAAATGAATGTAGGTGTATGATTTTTTTTTAAATGTTAAAAAAATATTTTTAGTTGATGGGGGAACAAGAATTGTGTTGGAAGCCTTGTGTAAAATCCATTTTATTTGTTTGTCAAAATGTTAGATGAAACGAAAGAAAATTACCCCCAAAATAATAATACATGTACTAAAAATAAATATATTTTCTTGCCTAGGATATAGTACTGCAATGTGTTTTCACCCACCTAGGTCTACATAGATTACATAAGCTATATAGGCTTATGTAGAGCCTATGTAGGTGTATTTGGCTTGTCAACATGGTCTACTTAAGCCTATTCATGGTCTACCTAGATCTACCTAGGTTATTTAAGCTTATGTTAAGCCTATCTAAGCATACATAAGGCTTACTTAGGTCTATGTAAACCCATCTTGGGCGTACTTTGGTCCATCTAGGCCTACCTAAGGTTTTCCTAGACCTACTTACTTTTACATAAAGCTTATTTAGACCTAGTGAAGGCTACCTAGGCTAACTTATTTAGTTAAACTTGGTAGGCTTTCAAGAGTACTAGGTATTTTAACTTAGGCTAATCTAACGTAGCCCACATATGGTAGCTTAACCTAAGAAGGTATCGTAGTTGGTCAAAAAAGGTCAAAGGGGCACAATTCACATCTTTCAAAATGATTATTAATTATGTAATGAGAACCATAATCATGTAGTAAGTCATACAACTACAATTGAAAAAATGGTAATGATTAATGTCCATATATGACTCCATGATTATTTTTTGACATTAGTCACAACATGTCATAATCATAAAAATCATGTTTTGATGTAATGTAACACATTTACACAACTATTTCAAACATGTTTTTTAGACACTTTTATGATGTAATTGTGTTTAAAAATTTATGTTTACGTTTTTAAATGAGGTCAATAGAGGTACACAAGCTTTTATATTATAATGGGAGGAACTATTGAATCATTTTATTGCGTACATGTGAATTCAAACAATTTCATTGTCAAATTTATTTATTTGATTTAATTATTATGTTTTGACCCCAAAACAAGTTTATGACCCAATTTTGTTTCAAATGTTCTAATCACCCTCAACTTTGGATTTGTGCATTTTCACATGTTTGTGAGTTCAACTTGAGGAGCTCATCTTTATCATGTCTTGGAGTTCTTGCACACCCCTCTTGTCATAATGTGTTGAACTAGGGAGCACGCCCTTGGTTTTTCTTTCTTTTTGTTATTGTAATTTCAAGGAATTACCATTGATACCTTGGGCTAAGCCAAGATTGTGTCAATCAATTTATCTTGAGCAAATTTTTTAATGGCTTCAATTCATATACTGTAAAACAATATTTATTTGAACAAATCCAAATGTTGGTTTTGATGATGTTCCAATTCCCCACGATGAGCATGATCATATAAAATTTTCATATATTTTATTAGTTGGGAGCTTCTGGTCTGCACATATGGGATCAAGTAAGCTTGATATCTCTTATGTTGTGAACACAATTTCAAAATTTTGAACTCAACCACATCATGCCCATTATTTGGTGGTGAAACAAGTTTTTAAAATATTTTTTTGGTACCTTTAATCTTGCCTTGTGTTATGTGACAACATTGAAAGAAATCTCCTTGAAGCCGTTGTTAATGTAGAAAATGTTGATGATGTAATTGATCTAAATTCATGCACATATTGTGTTATTCTTTTCAACTAAGCTCCTTTGTGTGGTGTAGCAAGAAACAAACATACTATATTATGAGCACCACCATTGAAGTAGAATACATTACATTGCTATTAATATTTCAACCAAGGATGTGTTGATTGTTTAAAAACCTTGATTTCCATGATAATAACCAATAAATTGTACTTTAACAAAACACATTGAATGTTTATTTTCTTTAACCTAACACATTTAGTTAGAGTGAATGCTTGATTCCCAACATGTTACTATTACATATTGTTCAAAATATGTGAGAGTGCTTAGTGTATTTCAACAAACACATTGAATACTTATTTTCCTTCACCTAGCATATTTTGTTGGATTGGATGCTTGGTTAACATATTTAACAAGATTGAGTATTCTTTAAACAATGTTGTTGTTATCAATTGTTTAAGATTTAAGTGACAATGTATGTGTCGTTTACAAACCAACACATTCATTGCTTATTCTTCTTCACCTAGCACATTCAATAAGCTTGTTGTTGAACCCTTAAAAGAGTTGCTCCTAGTGATTGCTTGGGATAAAGACTTACTCACCATAGAAGAATCAAGTTGTGCTTCCCATGATTTGCTTAACACATGTTGCCTGTTGTTAGTGGTTTGTGAAATGATGTGCAATTGTAACACGATTTGTAATGCATAGATCGAAATGTTGTTGAACTTGGTGCATCTATGAAAGGTGGAACAATGAATGCAAATTGTTTTGAGGATATGCTTGAATGACTCCACAAGAACCATAGTGGGTTTTACGAAGAGAAAAACCCTTGAGTTTTCAAAAAGTTCCTTTGGCAAATAGAGAGAAGGTCAAACAAAGATTGTCAAATGACCTTGGATGAGGAAAGGAAATTATGTGTCATAGATTCATCATCACATAATTATAGAGGATTGGAAAGTTTCCAAGATGAATCCCGTATGTTGAAAAGAATGGACTCCCCCCAAAAGAAAGATTCTTTGATTGTTAGTGAAGGCACCTAGGTCACCATGGGGGGGGAGGGGAACTTGCTCTTTCTATTGATGTCTTCTTAGTGCTTATCCTTAATTTGTATTTTCACAAGTTCTACTAGAGTTTAAGCTTTGAAAACAAAAGACATTTGGGAAAAGGAAGCCTTAAACAAAAAAAGAAAAAAAAGGTTACAATTACATGTTAGTCTTGGTCTGGGGTCCATTGCCTTTGGGGATAGTAGTACTCTCCACACCATTTCCTATTTGACTATAGGACAAGCTTTATGAGACTTGGGCTTGGTCAGAATTATATGCTAAAATGGGGCCTCCTCCTCATTTTGACCATGTTTTCCCTTTCAACTAGAAGTTTGAAAACAAAATAAAACTATGCCAATTTCAAGCGTGTAGGTATGTACATAAGTGTGTGTGTGTGTGTTTTTTTGTTTGGTTTTTTTCTCTTCAAGTCAATCATGCATTTTGTACCTTATTGAAGTCGTTCCTACAATTGTAAACCATGGGTGGATTTTTTTCAATGTATATGGAGGGCACATTATCAAATGGAATCTACCTATCCCTTGCAAATGGTGAAGCATGTTGAAAAATGGAACGGCCCTCCAACAAGCATTTTTCTTTTCGAAACACCCCCCCCCCCCCCCCCCCCCCCCCCCTTCCTCCCCCACCCCCCTCTTCCCCCTCCCCTTCTTCTCACCATCTTCCTTTTTATCTTTCTTTTTTTTTTTAACGCCCCCCCCCCCCCCCCCCCCCCTCTCTTTTTTCCTTCAAAATTTCTCATGATACCCAGTGGATATCTTCACAAGATCATGTTGGGTATCCGCTGGGTATCACAATGAAAAAATAAAATAAAATAATTCTGCAGATCCTTTATGCAATTTAATGCCTAAACCCCTTTATACAGGAGTGGGGGCATTACTCTACACATTATAGACAAAGCCCTAGTGCTTAACCCCTAAATGTCAGGGTGGACCAAATTGTTCTACTTATTTTGTGCGGTGTATTTTGTGCATTTCCTCGACATTTAAGGGTTAATATCAATTGTATAAAAAAAAATTAATTAAAAATTAAAAAAGAGAAAAAACCCTTTTCCACACATTTTATTGTAACTTTACCATGCAAAGATATGCACTAACAAAAAGAGGGAAAATTGATTTTCTTCTTTTTCACATCCCACTACAACCCTCAAACTTGATGATGTAGTTTAGTTTAAGCTTTTGGTTGCATATTAACCCACCATTGAAACTCTAGAGTCCAGCCAGCAATGGTATAGTTTGGGGAGTGATGACTTTGTTGTGGGTGGGGGTGGGGTCAAGTCAAGAAAGATAGGTAAGCATGGCAAGGCAAAGGCAGTCAAAAGATGAACAAATTTGTCAAAGCAAAAGCAGGCTGAGATGCCAAAGAGAGAGAAAGAGAGAGATGAGAGAGGAGAAGAAAAAAAAAGTAACAAGTGTGGTGGTATAGAGGAGAGAGAGATTAACCCTAGTTTCTTTCTAGTCTTTTTGTTAGTCTTCTTCTTCCTCTACCTGTTTGGGCCCTAACCCAAGTTTCAAGTTCTAACCCACCCAAAATGGAATGGGTCTCTCTAGCTAAGTATCTTATTTTATGCTTTGACTTGTCACAAAACCTTACAAGAATCATGCTAACAAACAATGAATAAAAATTAAATTGTGTTGTTTTTGTTAAAAACTAAACCTTACAAATCAAGTGAACAAACTTGTTACAAAAATGGTTTTGTTATTGTTAAAGAAAAACCCTTACAAATCAAGTGAACAAGAGGGTGTGTGTCACATTGTGGCCTTGTCTTTTAGATTAACAAATATTGTAAGGCAACAAAGAAGGATTATGAAAACTCAAATATTTCCACCATGCAAAAATATAATCTCTTCAAAAAAATCTTCTAAAAGAAACCAAAATCCTTCAAGATATATTATAACTCTATAATAACTAATCTCAAGTTTCAACACAAGCAAAAAAATATGATCTTTCAAAAATCCTCATATAAAATAGACCTGGCTATTACCTCCCTAGGGGCCAAAATCCCTTAAGCTACTATACTCTTTAATGAATCTAAACACAATATCCCTTCCTTGCCTTGGTAGGCAAGGCCAACAAACTCGTTACAAAAGTGGTTTCGATTTTGTTATAAAAAACCTTACAAATCAAGTGAACAAACTAGTTACAAAAATGGTTTTTGTTTTTGTTTTTGTTCAACACCCTTTACAAAATGGAATGAACAAACAACAACAACAACATGGGTTTTTGTTGTTTTGTTTAAAACTGAGAATTGGGTGAACATTATGTACATGATGGACAAGCAACAAATTATACCTGAACATAAAACTCTTTGAGGCATTAGCATAATTATACTTGAGATCTAATAAGTGTTTTGGACTGCCAAGAATTGCCAAACATCTGACTAAAAAAACACTGGTCTTTTTTGGTACTATTTTTGAAATAATTTTTGCTCTCATGAAAAAATGATGAAAAAAAGAAAAAGAAAAAAAAAAAACAGAGATGAGAAGATAAAGATTGATCATTCCTCCTCAAGCTGCTAGCAACTACTTATCAGACTTTTATATGTACTAGCCAAGTTTAGCCAAGAAAAAGTGAAACTAAGAATTTTAAAAAGTGAAAAATGTAGCGATTATGGGGAATTTTCAATAGCCACACAATTAAAAAAAAGAGAAACTTGCAATTTTCACATTTGGGTTCAATGGGTATAGCTAGAAATAATATAAAAGGCTGCTTGAATTTTTTTAGATTTCAAATGTTGTATATAGCCAAATTTGGCTAACTCTTGCTACAGATGATCACCATTTTGGCTACATCACAAAATAGTTCCCCCGGGCGCAGAAAAAAAAAAAAAAAAAACACCGGTAATACTTATATCACTGGCAAAAGAAACTGCTCAACAACAATAACCAAACTCAAAACCAAAGATCCCCAACTTAGGAAGAGGGAAGATCCCGAAGCTCAGGATACTTGATAATTATTCAACTGAGTGAATAATGAGTGTGTTTGTTTGTTTGCTTATTTCTTAGCACGATCCATGGATTGAGAATGAGTGTGTTTGTTTATTTATTTCTTAGCTCGGTAGTCTACCCAGCAAGAATGAGTTGTGTTTGTTTGTTTATTTCTTAGCTCGGTAGAACACTTGGTCGGTCACTCACTCACTCACTTTGTGGTCATTCAATGGCTCATGGTCACTCGAATGCCTCATGGCTCCCACCCACCGAAGAGTTTGACCCACATGAAGTAAATTTGCATTGGTCTACAAAAAAGCAAGCAGATGGTGGCAGTAGCTGCAGGTCTGTGCAATTCTGTGGGTCACGTGTGAAATCTAGACAAGCTTCAGAAAAAAAAGGGCAAGGAATTGTAGTCTAAAGTAGTAGCAGTAACTTAAGTGACTGTTGTTGTCTGATGATATGGTTCATATCTTGGCTGATGATATGATGATCAGCTGATTTTTATACCCAAATTTCCAACCTTTCATTATGGGCATCCAAAAGTAGCCCCAATTTAGTGACTAGATTAGCACCACAGATTAATGACATAAGGATATCACCCCAATTGGGTCTCCTAAATTAGCATCATAGATTAAGGGCATAACAATCATCCTAATTGGGTTCTTACTAATCACCACAGATTAAGGGCATAATAATCACCCATATTGGGTCTTACCAATCAGCACAGATCAAGGGCATAATTACCCTAATTGGGTCCTACTAATCACCACAGATTAAGGGCATAATAATCACCCAAATTGGGTCTTACTACTTAATCACCACATTCAAGCAAAAGCCCCTTTTTGTAAGGGAGGGCACTCCCTTCCATTCCTCTTGTCAGCTAAGCTCCTGCCACTGTTGGTTCCTTTCTTTCTTTCTGTCCACCCTAGAAGAAGCAGCAGCAGAAGAAGAAAATAATAAAAAAAATATCACAGCTCAGAAAAGCTGAAATTTAGTGAAGCTCATTTTCTTTGCCCATAAGTAGCTAGGGTAGTAAGTAAGTAAGTAGGGCTAGTCATAGCTTGAATCCAAGCCAAGACTGCTGTTTTGAGAAAGGCAGCCAAAAAGGAAAAGAAAAAAAAACCACCCACTTCATGTTTTGGTTTTGTTTTGGTTTTGTATTTTTTCCCTCATTTGTTGTTTAAAAAATTAAAATCTCATTGCACCACCCCCCATTCCTAGCTGAAGAAAGGAGAAGAAGAAGAAGAAGAAGCTGTAGCAGAAGGAGCAAGAAGAAAGAAGAACAAGAACAAGCAAGAGGAAGAAGAACAAGAGCAAGACCCTTATTTTATTTTTTATGTTTTTGGGGTTTGGGTTTTGTGCAGAGAGTTTTCTTCCAGACTTGAAAGAGCATCATCATCAGTATCCTAGAAGATTCAAGGAAGTAGTGTTTTTTGCACTAGTGTTTTTGGCAGCTGATCTGCAACTGGGATTAGACTCATTTTTCTTTTTGATTGATGCTCTCTCTCTCTCTCTGTCTCTCATCATCATGGGTGGTGGTGGTGGTGGTGGTGTTCTTCCTCTCAGTGAGCTTCCCATTATGGCTGTGACTGTTGCTCTTTCTGTTGCCCTTGTTGTTGATCATGTTGATCGTGTCCTTCTCAACACATGATGCTGGGCTTGTTTTTGTTGGGTTGTGCTACTGGAATTGTTTGTGGTACTGACTGATGCAAACTGGTGATGAAGAAAACCAATATAGCAGAGGTTGCACTTACTGATGAAGAAGATTGGGGATTATTCTTATTATTATTGTTGCCAAACAGCTTGCAGAGCTTGGAAGATCAACTTGCAGCAGATCAGCTTGGAAGATCAACTTGCAGTACTTCAGCTTGAAAGAAGAAGAACTTGCAGATCATCTGAGCTTCAGGTTTTGAGCAAAGTTTGCTGTTTTGTCAGTTGTTGGTAGACTAGTAGTTGAGGTGACAAAGGTGGTAGATAGACAGAGAGATAGATAGATTGGGAGCTTGAAGAGTACTAGACATGGGGGCGATTTTTCCTCCAGAAGTTTTCAAGTGTTGAGGAGTTTGCTGCAGCAAGCTCAAACTGAATTGCTGTAAACCTCTCTTCTTCTGTTGAGGTTATCGTTTCTTTGTTTTGCAAAGCTTTTTAGATCACAGTTTTGTGGTTGCTGCATCCAGTTACTTCCAGAGCTTGAAGGACTAATGATCAGAACTACTTGGGAGTAGCTCTAGTGATGAAGATTAGAACTTGGGAAGCCGAGGATCAGAGCAACCAGATCAACTCCATTTGCAGCTGCTGCAAACCAGCTCCTCCGGAGTGAGTGATTGATTGATTTCTTTTTTCCCAAGAGTATATACCTAGTGGGTGGTGGTTCTTCTTCTGCTTTGGAGTCTTTGGGAGAGACTTGGAGACAAACTATGGGGGCTATTTGCTCGAGGAGAGCTTCCGAGGATCGAGGGTTACCTGATGCAAAAGGGATGAGAGATCTGCAGCAGCAGCAGCAGCACAACAGCAGCCCAGTGCAACAACCTGCACCATGCCCATCACCAAGCAGAACAAATGGAACTATTACTGCTGCTGCTGCTGCTGATACTACTGTTGCTCCCAAGGTTTTTGTCATGGTTGCTACACATGAAATTGAGGATCTGGAGGAGAGGAAGAAGACACCTGAGCTGGCAGATGCCAAGCCTGAAAGTGGTGCAGTCCCCAAGACAGAATTCTCTTATGTGAATGAGGATTTCTCAATTGAAGCAGCAACAGCGGCAGCAGCAGGAGCAAGCTCTGTTGATGATGATGATGCTGATGGTGGTCATGGTACCACTGTCAACAACAACAATACAAACACAGAGGAGCAGCAAAGAGTGCGGCTTTCAAGGATGCTGTCTGCCAGAGCTAGTGCTGTGCGATCCAAGACCACCAATGCTGCAAAGAAAGGAGCTTTTAGAGTACATACATCATCCATCATCATCTTCCTTCCCATGGGTTTGGATCACTGCAAGAAGCTTCCCAAGATGCTTTTCTGCTGTTGCAGAGGAATGGGTGGAGCTTGAACCCAAAAAAAGAAAAAAGAAAAAGAAAAAACAACCACTGAATTTTTCTGTTGCTGATTTGTGAAAGCTTCGTTGCAGATGTCGGAAGTGATAAGAGGAGCTGGAACTGTGAGCTTGGGGAAGGCTGTGGAAGCTCTGGACACTTTGGGGAGTACAATGACAAACCTAAACCCAGGGCGCAAGTTTGCATCAGGGATTGGAGGAGGTGGTGGAGGAGCAGCAGTGACTCATGGCAACAAGATTGGGATCTTAGCTTTTGAAGTTGCCAACACCATTGTGAAAGGTTGCAATCTGAAGCAGTCCTTGGAATGGGAGGAGATCAAAGTGTTGAAGGATGAGATTCTGGTGTCCAAGAGTGTTCAACTTCTGGTTTCTACAGACATGCAAGAATTGATGTGGATTGCTGCTGCTGATAAGAGGTTAGGGTTTGGTTTTTTTTTTGTTGGGGGTCCCACAACTGCAATTGTCTCCTCCTCCCTTTTGACATTCTAGCTACAATCGGGATGCAAAATCCACTGCACTTGCGGAGATTTGCAAAAAGACAAGCAATTCAACATTGTGTGTCAATATCTGCTGCAATGGCAGTGGTCATGGAAGAAATTTGTGTCTTGTTGTTGTTGCAGGGATGAGCTGAAGATCTTTGCTGGAGAAGTCATTCGATTTGGCAATCACTGCCGTGACCCACAGTGGCATCAACTTGACCGGGTTTTTGACAGGTCTGTTCCTCTCTGCTCTCACTCTTTCCACTCTCTCTCTTGCTCTTGCTTTCTCTTTCTGTCTCTTTTTCCAACAAAGTTGTTCAATGGTCTGTTTGGCCAAAGTCTTGTGCAAAAGGTTAGTAAGCAAAATGCAGTTGTTTTTTTCCTCTGTCAAAGTGTTTGGAACTTGTTGCCAGGAGAAGATGGGTAATGTGGCAAGCAAGAAAGTGCAATGATGGAATTTTTTTCAGTCTTTCAGTTGGCAATTGCTTTGCAGATTGGGACTCAACATTGAAGATTCGAGACAATCAAAAGAGCAGGCGGATGTCATCATGCAAAACTTGATGACACTGGCTGAAAATACTGCGGTAAGAAACAAAATGCAGAAGCCCCATCATCATCATCATCACCATGCATGTCTTTTGTTGCAAGTCAAGTTCTATAAAAACTGTGTGTGTGCGTGTGTTTGTATACGCGCACATCCCTCTCTCTCTCTCTCACTCTTTGTAGACAAAAATGGGTACAAACAAATTATGTTGTGTTGCTGTTTTGAAACAGTGAACTTTGTCCTGTGCTTTGTTTGTTAATACTCAAGGAATTTATCATATGTATACATGTTTGGGGGGGGACATGAATGGTGTGCATGGCAGGAGTTGTACCATGAAATGCATGCTCTTGACAGATTCCAGATGGATTTGAAGCGTAAACAACATGAAGAAGCGCTCATCATCAGTGATGGTGGTACTCCTGTGGCGTGCGGTGCGCACCCTCCTCCCCTAAAAGAACATCAGGTCTTTTGAAAACCTCCCTTTCTGGGGAAGGAAAAAAAGAAAAGAAAAAGAGAGTTGTTTTTTGTTTCATATACCCTTTTGTAGGCTGTTAGTCAGAGGTCAACTCCTGTATCCTTTCTCTTTCCAGAAGCAACAACTAAACCCTAAAATTCTGCAAATTTTGTTTCAAAATGCTGAACTTGGTGGAATCACCATGCCACATCACTGCCCAAGTTGCTCAAAACTTTCTAAGACCACCCAAGTATCCAGTCTTGTTGAACCAGAGTCCTTCAAACAAAAGATCCATTAGGGGTTTAGGGTTTTCTAAATGATGATTTTTAGGGTTTTCCAGATGATGATCATTTCTTTGAACAAAAATGATGTAAAAACTTGGGCTGTTCATCATGGAAGGAGTTTTTTTTGTTGCTGGGTGTGTTTTTATGGTTATGTAGGAGACAGCATTATGCTTCTGAGAAGTGAAGTCAAGAGCCAAGAGAAGCATGTCAAGGCATTGAAAAAGAGATGTCTCTGGTCTAAAGTTCTTGAAGAGGTACACTTTTTCTTCCATCATATCAAATAATAGCATGTGAGGGGTGCAAATTTGAGAGAGTATTGCTTTTGGCTATCAATTTTATGTCCAGATGAAATCATTTTCATTTTGTTACTGGGACAAAAAGAATTGGAGAGGAATTCACAAGACTATATATATGACTGTCAAAATGGTTTTGCAGGTAATGGATCAACTTGTGGACATTGTCTACTATATGTACCAAGAAATACACGATAACTTTGGTCCTTCTGGTAACAATTCCCTTCACATTTTTTGCATATGTTTATGGTTCTTGCAAACCCTAAACCCTAAACCCAATTTGCAAGAACCAAAATCTGACAGTTCTACAGCATTTCAAGTTTTGAGTGATACTGCATTTATGTGTATTTTCTTCTTTTTGCTACAAATTCAATTTCTAGATGGGGTGGTTGTTCAGCTGAAGATGGTCTTTCTCTTGAACTTCATAATAATATTCTTGAAAGCAAAGAAGGCAGCAGAAGCCAGATGCATATGTTGATGACTGAAAAATATTGTGCTAAGTTTTCTATTGGGTTCTCAGACAAATAAAAAGACTCTGCTGTAGATTGCCATTGTTGATTGAAGCATTAGTCCAGAACGATTGAGTTCACCAATGTTTTCTTGAAATTCTTTTTTGGTGGTTATAATAATGGATGATTGCAGTGTTGACAAAGGAGGCAGAGGTGGAATACAAAAGAAAGACAGGGAAGTTGGGCACTTCAGGCTTGGCGCTTCACTATGCAAACATTATCAACCAGATTGAGAGTGTGGTTCGTACTTGAAAAAATTCTTGGAACACCTTTTTTTTCCCTCTATTGATGATCTTGGCACCACTACACACGAGATAATTGTATTCAGTAGAATGAATGATGCCATGTTCAAGCACTGTCTAAATAATATGCCTTTGTAAGGGTAGTTAGTGGCAGTGTTGCAACACGTTAAGCCTTGTCAACAAACAAAATCTGTTTTTCCCCCTTTTTTTCTCTTCAAAAGTGACCCATCCCCTTATGCTTTGTGGTGCAGTTTTTGAGGTCCAATTCCATCACTGGTAATATAAGGGATACCCTATACCAAGGGCTGTCCCCAACCATGAAAGCTTCCCTCCGCTCTCGCTTGCAACAAAGCTCCAAAAAAGATGCGGTAAAACTACTACTTCTGTGACTATACCACTGGAAGTCTTCTTGGATCACAATACCTTTTTCTCCAATCTACCAAGTTTGATACAAAAGCACGCCATGGACCAAAACATTTGTTTTACAAGGACTAACAAATGTTTTCTCTTACTTTGCATGTTGTTATATGCTGCAGCGAACTTGTGCGGAGATCAGAGGAGAGTTAAGTACCATTTTGGAGTGGCTAGTTCCAGTTGCATCCAACACAACCAAGTAAGATACTTAAAATCGAATTGCAAGGAGAAACTTGTTTTTTTCTGAAGGGGATTGTGTTTGAACAACTGGATGGATTTTGGGGCATGAGTCAATAATCTTCATTAGCAATTGTGGTATAAAAAATGTTGTTTTGATGATGTGTGTGTTTGTCACACTCAGGGCTCACCATGGCTTTGGATGGGTTGGAGAGTGGGCTAATACTGGGTGAGCATTTGATTCTTACAAACCTCACTTTGATGAGTTGTCCATGGGAATTGGCTTGCTTGTAATTCTTCCCTTTTCATCTGCCTTTTGGTATGAGCTGTGCCCCAGGGATGGGTTTAGGGTTTAGGGTGTAGTTGATTGATTTTATTTTTTGGGGGGTTATATATATGTGCAGGGCACGTGTAGATCTGAGAGGCATGGGCCATGTGGAGTTAACCCTTTTGCAAACGCTGCATCACGCTGACCAAGAAAAAGTTGAAAACTACATCTTAGAGCTCATAGTTTTGCTTCATCATTTAGTCTGCTGGGAACGGAAGAACAATGGCCCTCGCTCTCAAACCAAGTCACCTCCTAGTTTGCCAAGCAGTGACCAACCCTATATTCCAACACAAGGCCAACAATTTGCTGCCACCTCCACGCAACAACAACAACAGTTTCAACAAATGCTGCCTCCTCGCAGTATCTCGCCACCTCCAGTGTTTACTACAAAAATGATCAATACTCCTCCTCCTCCTCCTCCTCCTCCTCCTCCTACTACGACAACTACTACTACTACTGCAAATGGGCATCAGATCAGCAACAAGAATGAAGAGACTACAGCAAGTCCAAAGCTTGGTACACAACCACCAGGGGAAAATGGGTTAGTGAAACCACGGAAACCTCTTGGGCTCAGTAAATCACAAGAGTTTGACACTGTGAAAGTGGCTGCCAACCGCAAACTTGTAGGGTTAAGTAAGAGCAATAGTCATTCGACAAGTAGCACATTGAGTAAGATCGAGTTGTCGGCTTCACTAGTGCAAAGACGCTGGAATCATAGTATTAGTTCTATAGAGCTGGATGTAGATAGGATAAAAGAGTTTGACCGAGTGCTCTCCGCACCTCCTAGTTCTCCTACCCACTCTTAGTTAGTTAGTTAGACATGGAAAGTAGGTATACTGGTCAGTAAGAATTCTTTTTTCCCCCCCATGCCCCAAATGTTGCAACTCTTGGTTCCATCTTCTTCTGCTTCACTATACAGACATTAATATGGCATATGTGCTGTATATACTTCACTTCAGCACCAAATGTGTCTGAGTTTTGCCATGGTTAGCTTTAAAGGAAACTAGTGTACTGAAGAGTGCAGATCTTGGATCAAGTTACCATTGTAGACTAGATTTTCAAAGTAGTACCCAAGAGTTTAGGCTTTTAGACTTTTGGCTTGTACAGTGAAGAAGAAGAACCTCAGCTCAGCTCAGCTGACCAGTCTGAGGTGTAATGTGCGGAATGAGCTTTTAGTGTACCAGTAGAGTTTTTGCAGGAAGTGGTGATGAAAATTTTAGGTGTTGGATCTAAGATCTCTCTACTTGCCTTCCTGGAAGTTGTGTAAATTGTGACATTTTATGGCAGGTATAGACTGGTGTTGGTTGGTTATTGCTTATTTTTCCAGAATTGGTGCGGTAGTTTTATTTCAAAATTTTGGCATCACACAAGGTATCCATAAAAAAAAAATTTCAAAAATTTCAGAGTTGCCTGATATTGATTTCTCGTCCAAAGAAATACACTTGGTTACCAATTACACGAGTTATTTATTTTGGTGATACCTTCCTGTTATGCATAAGGGTTGTTTCTCAACTACCTGCCACGAGAACTGTCTTGTATAACACCCAGGTAGGGTAGGTTTTAGGGTTTAGTTTGATTTTTCTAATGGATTTTGAGTAGATTTTGAATATTTTTTTTATAGTTTTTTTTGGGTTGGTATTCTGTTTTCTGTGGTGTTATTATGCGAAGGAGCATATTATACCTAAGGATTTTTCAGAAATTGAAAGGACCTACCTGGATGAAATTCCAATCATCCAAGTAGGTTATTCAAATTTCAATGCCCAACCCATAAGGGTCTTGTGGGTTCTTTGGATTCTACCAACCAGGCAGGTTGGGTTCTCAACTGGTTTTCACAAAATATTGAAAATCGGCAAATGGGTTATTAATAACCTTATTGATAACCAGGTCATTTTTCAATACCTGGCTTACAACTAGTATAAACTATATACCAGTGTTGGGTGGCTCTTTGATTTTTGTTATAGCCTCTGGTTCTGGGTCTTTTTGGCAGTGTTAGACTGGTATCAACTTTTAAGCATACCAGAATGGCCATAATATATCTGGCTTGTTTTTCAATATTAAAATTTCATACCTGGGCAGGTACTAGTATTGGGTGCTTTTTCTCAAACTTTCATAACAGTCTGGTACTGGTATGAGGCAGGCGTATGCCTGGTGTTACCCATGGTCCCATACCAGGCTGGTACTATTTAGTATAAGGCCAGGTTTTAGGGTTTAGGGTTTAAACCCTAAACCCTAAACCCATTGCCTCAGGTCATACCTGACTGGTATGTTCTTCAATACCAGTACTCATTCCAATATTGTATACTCAGGTCATTGTCTATATACCAGTCCAACATTTTTTTGGGTACCCTTCTGGTATCAAGACTTGGTTGTAGGTGAATTAACAGTAGCAATATGAACTGGGTATGTTAGAATTTATTTTACATAAATAACAACCCAAATTGAAGTATTGGATTTAGGGTTTTCAAAGTGTGGAAATGCTTTTCTTTTTGGGTGTAGTTAAGAGAATAGAGTGCCAGGATGGGTAGAATCACAGAACAAGAGATAATACTACAAGTAATATTTCACATGCAAGCACCTCATCCAACAAGAATTACAAGGGTGTGTGAGGTGTTAAAAGTTCAAAATGTTACAATTACAAAATCTGAGTGAAAAATGTATGGACTCATAACCCAAATCTACGAGTCAAGTACATCCTCAAACCCCATATTCGTTCTTCAAAATAACTTGGCTTCTCTAGCATGTCTTCAGTCTCTTCCAACAAGTTCTACTCAACCACAAAAAGCTCAGCTACTTTTTGTCCATCAACAAGGTTGCAATCATTTCGTGCATCACTAGGCTAATTCTTAAATTATTACAAGCTTGTCAAGATTATCAACCCTAAGATGGCATTGTTGTAGGCTAGTGAATACACCTACAATTGAAAAGATTTGTATTATTTCAATTTGTGAACCTAGATGCCCAAAATTTGTCATGACAAGACACCCACATTTGGGAATTTAGATTGATTACTAGCCCACCACTTCAATGGATCAAGCCCATTTGCATTCGACAAAAGAAACTTGCGAAACAAAGAAAGTTTAGCTTTGAAAAGAGCTTGAAAGTTTCTTGTGATAAAGCAACTAACCCAAACAATCCATTTGAAGGTGGCTAAAGTGGTGTAGGCACTGAAGATGTTGCAACTTGACTTGGATTTAAAAAACCCCTAATATTGTTCAATAAAAGACAAAACTAGATCCTCATACTAATGCACCAACATAGTTGCTTTATCTCAGCTTATGTGATCCATGATGTAATCCATGCCTTTGAAACATGGATGAAGCATCAATGCAAGCATCATATCAACTTTCTCTTGAGAGAAGGTTTTTGCATAACCTAGAAAACAATGCAACACATCAATAATTTCTATAACCATTCTACCATACAAAATCTCTATTTCTTGATCAAATTCCCCACATTGTTGTGCAAGAACAATAGTAGTTTGATGTGCATATTCTTTCCTCATCATCCCCATGATTGCCAAAGCAGCAAACAATGCATCAAATAAAAGTTAATACCTTTTGCATTGATTTGGTAAAGATTGGTGAACAATAGGGTTTACAATTTCAATTACCACTTGAACAATTACCCAAGTAAGACCATGGGGAACCTTTGCTTGAAAAGATGAATTTTGCTACATGTAGCAAATGTTGATTGCATTAACATACTCCGAGGTTTCTTGGAACATGATGACCTTGTAAACAAAATAGGCTTTCACAAAGGTCTTTAGTTTCTTGTATTGCATGCCAACTTCATAGAAAGTTTTTGCCATTCAATTATGCCCTTCCCAAACTTTTTTGTCCATGTGATTGTCTTTTGAAGTGCAACTTGGGCATCTTTCAAGCTAACTTCATGCCTAAACCAACCAAGTAACTTTGTTGTAGCATATTGACTAAGGGCTCTCCACAATAAAAAACAACAACTAGTTTTTTGCAATCATCAACACAAGATCTTGAATGTTTAACTCTCTTAAACATGGTGGGATTTTTTGTAAGGCCTCACATTTCAAAAAAAACTTGTGATGGCTAGAGGTATTACAAATGCCGTTTCTACCGTTTGCCAATGTTGTTTTCTAGGGCATTCATGTGTGCCACATACTTCAACAATTCCCAACCATGTTCATGGCAACATGTTTCTTCATGGAAATGATACCATGTTCAAAGGTTGTAAGATAAAATGCCTTTTCGGGACTTGGTGGAATTATGAGAACTTGTTGAATTATCAATAAAGTGACACATCGCACACTTCATGACTTGCATTGCTTGCACATCAACCTTGGTGCTACTCTCATTCAACACAAAAAAAAGCCCATGAATTTTATACACAATGATGTAGAACCTAGAACGTTTGATTCACAGTCAATTGTGTCAACTATTGCATCCAAAGCACCTCTTCTTTAGATTGATGCTCTTCATTAACAACATTCTAGACTTGCAAAACTTCCTTTGACAAAATGCTCTCAAGTGTTTTTTAACCTAGACCAACTATCCCTACAATGTGAAACTCCTCTTCAAGACAATTGAACATTTGTAATTTGTCCATATTCAAAATGCACAACACAATTGAAACAAACAACAAACCTTCATGAAATTCACAGCACGATGGGTAGACACACAAAGGTTCAAAAAAACCAATGAAGAGTTGAGCAAAGCTTACCTCTTAATGCAGACTTGTTCAAGCTCCAATAGCCGGAAAACTCCAAACATTTTTGCCACAAGAGCTCTTGTCAAATCCAAGCTGCAATCTATAGCTGCCATATCCAAACGAGGCACTCATAAACTCAAATGCTCTAGCAATAAAGCTAATACCAAGAAGTTCATATTGTAGGTCAACACATAATGCCCTAGTATCACACAAACTGTGCAAAACCCTGAACTCAACTGGTCGGGTAACCCTAATACATTGCTCTCTACTGGAAGTGGCAACCAGGTTCTCAATTTTTTTTCATCACCCAACAAAAATAGATACTCACCCAACAATGGTTTATATGTATATACTCAAAGAAGGGCAGTTTTGTATGATTGGCAAAAGAGTTTTCACATTTCTTCTTGTGCATGCTTTAATGTGTTCTTGGTTATGAGCATCTTCACTAAGGTGGAGATTAAGTAGCAGCTTGTGGGCAAGAATAAACAACCCAATGTTTTATTTATTCATGAAATGCATTTCTTTTTCATCCCTCACAATCCAAACTTTCATCCATAATGAATGAACTCAACAGTCACATCCATTTCAATTAGAATGAATCTTTAGAACAAAGATCAGAAAACAAGGTCCATGCAACAATTGGTATTTTGGAAAGCTGGGAGAAGCTTCCCAACAGAGGTTACACATTAGAGTTAATTCTCAACCAATTTTGACAATTTTAAAGACATAAAATGAATTTCTGATGTTCAAAATCACATTTCAAAATTTATCATTATTACAAGAAAAGATTTCTTTAATCAATAGTGTGTTTACAGTAGTTTGGCTGGTATCAACACTACTATCCACATTGGTGGTATCAAGGACCCTACTAGGCTCATATGACCTGAGGCAATACCAGTCTTGTTCCAATACCATCTAGGTAGGAACCTGAGGTAATACCAACCTTGTACCAGTTTTATATCAGCTTCAACCTGACAATCGCCATATTTGCAAGCACCAGTCATGAACCAATGATAATCATGACTCTGTGATCATAGACACCATATCAAGATCAGTTGATATTGCCGGTCCCAGCTACCAAACACAAACTAACATGTTTGCAAAGTGCTGTTGCATCTAACTAAAGAACAACCAATCAAAGTAGGAATATGAAACCACAAAGTAATAATAACTGAATCACCATTCTCCTGCAGCTACAAAACCACTGGCTATCACTTTTCTCCACGGTGAGTGGGCTCAAGTCAATTACAGCTAATGAATAGATGTTTGCAGGGTACTAACAGGAAAGATCTCAGAAGAGCACTCAATGAATTCCTGGAACAGAATCCTATTCACTGGAAAATTGTCTCAGTTGTTGAATACAAAACAAATGCCTGCATGTGATGGGTCTGTCACTTCAAGCCATCACAACTATGAGGTGGCAGAGGGAAAAAAGTCAGTTACTATCTCCAATACAAATCTAAAACTAGGTCTTGAGAGTGAAATCAATTTCCAGGCAAATCATGAACCCTGAACCCTAAACCTCAAACCTTAAGTCCGGATCCCATGGCTTCAGATGTGCATCATTGTCAAGAACTCTGTCCTGACCTTGCACTGTGGCAAAGGGTCTTAAATCTCCAGATCTGCATCCTTCTCTTCAATCTGCTCTGGTTTCTCTTCAGTTTCAGGTGGTGGAGGTGCTTGTTCATCCTGCAAGGCCACTCATAGCATCAGAAATCACATTCTTAAGATCTGTAGGTGCCACTAGACATTAGAATTGTCTAGCAAAACATGTGGCTAGGGTCTTGCTGCACCTGAGCCTACCAAAAGCCCACCTAATCAGAGCCTACAAACCCATAAACACATCCCTAAGGTAGGTCACCCAGTTGTATAAAAGCACATAATTATCTTGGATCAAGTGGTCTGTACTCACACATACCTTATGGAAAAAAATGACAATGTGGTCCAAAAAGGAAAACCTGCTCTAACTAAGGCTGACATAGACTTTTGGCATACAACATCAATCCCTAAACTATTAGAAAGAAGACTTCAAGAAGATCTAGGGAGTCATACCTCAGGAAGAGGTTCTTCAGCATAATCATTCTCGAAAGCATCTGTTGGCACTGCATACAACCTGTCCAATCCACATATGGATTCAAGGCCTATACATGACTTTGATATTAAGCAATATCAACATAGTTATATAGCCTCATAACCACAGGCTCATAATGTGATTGTAGTGTGAATATTCACTACTGTACCACAAATTGCTGCACCATTATGCATGTACTGTAGGGAACAAGTACAAAAACCAGCTGCCCCAAACAATTAAGAAAACATATTTTCTTCACTGCACTTCTCTTCTCATTATACCTCTTTCACTTGACAGCACTGCCAACATGCAACCATATTGTGTAACTTTGATATTTCAGATCACAAAGATTGGCAATTACCACTGAGGTTCACATTCATCTAGATGATGGTAAAACAGAAAAAGGAAACCCTTCAGGTTAATCTACTTCAAAAGTGTGGAAGACAGAGAGCAACATGAAGTAGAAAGACAGACTTGGCAAATGAAGACAGCACAGCATTAGACCTAGAATCTGATGTGACAGACTGAGAAGAATTTCCATTGATGAAATTCTTTTTTGGTTCTTCTGAATGTTTCTTCCCCTTTGCCTATTACTTTTGGATTGTCAGTAAACATTGTACCATGCAAGTTATCTGTAACTTGTGCAGGTAACATACATACTGTATGACCTTGGAACTAGGACCCGCATGTTTCCAAGTAAACAGAAATATGGTAAAATGCTGGATTACTAAAGCCAGCACTGTATCAGGTGCAATTACCTTATGATGGGCTTGTTTGGGTCCTTCACAAGCAAGTACTTGCCCTCATCCAATTTCATGCATATATCAACAATGGTCTGCAGCAAAGGTTCCAAGTTTCAGGTCCTCAAAACATTAATGAGATTCGTGATGTAGTAAACAGTGGGATAGTCCAAATGGTCCATATAATGGTCATATTCTACAAGCTATGAAGTAGAAATTAGAAAATGAGTTGCTGCATGGACCTTCAAAATGCCCCACATGTTGTTGACACTCAGGTTAATCTGTGCTGCGAATTCTTTGGGCTTGTAGCCTTGCACTGTGAGCAGCACATGGTTGTAGCTGTCCTTTGGGTGCACTCTTGACACATAACCCAATTTCATCTGCAGTAAAAAATAGGAGAAAAACAAAATCCAAAGTTACAACACTTCAGAGCACAGTTGTAACATTGAAGGATCTCTAGGTGATGCTCCTTAACACTGAAAAGAATTGAGTGGTCAAAAGCCAAATGGCTCTGTTTTTGGTCAGGACTCAGTGTTCAGCATTTACAAATGAAAAGAATCCTACAGAAAACATGCTCCACTTTGTATGAGGAGTGCTTACAAGAAAAATGCTTTATCATCTTGGAAAACTACAATGAAAAAAGAAATTGAAAAACAAAATACCTGCTCAGCTCCTGCAAGAAGTGCTTGGGCAGTCCATTTTGCTAGCTTGTTAGCATTATTTTTTAGTTCTGTCGCCAGCACCTGCAACCCACAAATATGACTGGGTTATATCAGTAATGAATTTGGCAAATGCTTGTCTCATATAGTGGCTGAGTTTCAAAGTTTCTAAATTCTGGTAGAAGCAACCTGCTCATCAGTGCACCCACACTTCTGCTGTTTTCAAGTAAATGGAACCTGTATGCAAACTGTAGCTTGGGGACTAGATCTTTGTGCCACTTGCAAACTACTTGGGGGCCAGGATTGGAGATAAGTGTAGTATTGTAACCCACCGCTCCACGCTGGTTTTCTATCTTATGCCGCCAATCCACCCCTGTGATTTTGGAGTCAAACTCATTCAAAGAGTTCACTGTCAGCAAAATCTCCTGACCTTTCACTTCTGCAACACTGTGAAGCTCACATCTGGCCACAAGAGTGGTTTCCTACACAGTTGGCATCAATTTCCAAACTGCAACATTAGAAACTTGTTGAATATAAAGCACATAACACCTTAGGCACTGCAGTACAGTGATTCTCTAGTTCTAAACAAGTTACGATCAGCAAAATAAAACTGAGGAAAAAAGAGGAAGAAAACTAGACATTTGGAATTAGAAATGGTTTCTGGAAAACACTGTAAATAAGTCATTGAGCACAATGCATGGGACACAGACACATGGTGCAAAGAATATTCTTACCTCATCAAGCTTCCACTTGCGGTACCGGTAAGCAATAGGTGCCACTTCCTCATTCTCTGAAGCAAAAGGGTTGGGCTCCTTGAATTCATATTTCTTCCCTTCCTATTGACAAAAGACAGAAAGATACTGTTAATCCTTCAGAAGGAATGGATGGTGAACCAACCTCTGAAGCCCAAAGATATAGAGCTTGCATTTAGTTTGTGATCAACTAAAATTGGCCAGTACACTCCTGTGACAGTCACGAAGCTCCTCCATTACCAACAAATAAGTGTTAAGTGTTACTTACACATTGAATATTAATTGCATCCACTCTGGAGTGCCTCTAGAGTTATGCTGTCTGGCTCTAGACATTCTGCAGAGGCTACTGATAACTACAAGATGAATTTAACAGACAACAGCACAACAATCATTATTACCTTCTGCAGAACTTGCTGGGAGAAATTCTGGTTGATGAAAGTCGCTTCCTGACTGAGAGAGTGCATTGAATTGATGCTCTCTTTCTCTTCTGGAATTGGTTCCTGAGCAGTCTCATATACCTATAAATACATCATGGAAATGATCAGAATTCCAAACAAAAAATAGTAGAGGATTGAGCTGGCAGCTAAGGAAAAAAAACTATTCAAAGATGGTGGTGTAGGAGGGAGTGCTTGACTTTCTTGAACTCCAAGTCAAATATTGCCCAACTAGTGACATCTGTTTGGAGCTTGCATATAACTGCAAACTGAATCTGGTTCTGGATAATTCATAGCTTTACATAGTAATCCACAGCAAGAATCACAAAAGTAATGTAAGATATGAAAAACAGAAGTTCCTACCTTTTCAAATGCCAATGGGTGAAGAGGATACTCACAGTGAGAAGATCAAAAGAAGAATCACGCTTATCAAAGAAAAGCTTGTTGCCAACACGCTGAGCAACAATGTCCCACGAGTAAACAGATCGCGGTGCACACATGAGGGTTGACAGAATGGCATCTGTTGCGAACACTGTGCCAACATCTTCACTCTCCAACAGCAGCCGCCTGTGCAAGGGTGAATGAATATTAAAAAAAAGAAGAACTGAAATAATATTGGTGTGGTCACTAAATACCAGGAAACTCAGCATGCAAAGTGAAATTGATACAGTGACATACACACAAAGACAATTGGAAGACTTGCAAAACAGGGATTGTGGTTCAACATGGCATTGATTATATACCTGATGACAGGGTCATCAGTAGTGGTGACCTTGTAAAACTGTCGGTTCTCAAACCTTTCCAGAACACGCTCTGTCTATGAACGGCAAGATGGAATGGTGAAGTCAGTTCCAATTATTTGGGCAGTTCTTTCGTTGATTATTAAATCCATGCAGCTGCCATTTTCAAGAATGTAACTAGTCTTGAGGACCCTCTGCACCTAATATTTGAGTCAATCTAAACAAAGAATCTGAGATAATCTGAGATAATCTAAGATTTCAGACCAAACATCAAGAGAACACAACAGCAGACTACGGGACAAAGAGAAGAGAGGCATCAAATAAAAAGAACATAAAACTCAAAAGAAGTTCAGACAATATCAAAACTCTCTTGTATGTTTGGTGACCTCCAGACAGCAACATTTACAGTGACTAGCTTCCAAAGATGATCAACAGTTGGAAACTATAACTCCAAACACAGTTTTTGAACAAAAGAAGGTTAGCTTACTTTGGGAGTCACACGATCACAAGCTTTGTCATAGTAGTCCAGGGTGCCACATGTTGTACTGCACACCATTGTCAAAAACATTCTAGCACTTTAGAGCATGGATTTAGTGTCTGGTACAGGTTAAAAGAACTGACATGACAAGACATTCAGGATAAATACAGACTGAACAGGTATTGAATAAGAATCAAGTATTGAAGGAAGACCATACATATCTTCAGGTTCACCAACATCATAGCTGAGTTTTGACAGTGATGTGAGTGGAATCTGCTCCAAGACTGACCATTCAGGTCGGATATCAACCTGCACACCCTCCAATGACATGTCATAAAGGTTGCACACCACTACAGTAGAACCTCGAATCTATCATAGCACATATAATAGACAGTCAACACTCCCCAACAGATGAAAGATTAGGCAAGCCTGGCATGCCTGTAAGAAAGCTGCTGGACAACAATAACGTGAGCTATCAACACCAAAGAACTTACTGACTTGTCCTCAACTTCCAGCCATGAAAAATCCAGTATCCATCTAAGGCTTGCATTCAAGACCCCTCTGATTTTTGGGCAGAACCAGAATCAGATCCTGTTTAAAGAAACCAACTTCTTTAGTGCTAATCCTCTTTTACAGACTTTACCAACCTTCTAGACTTTAACATCTCTGTTCACTGGGGAGGATACCATTACGAGCATATATGCAACTAAGAGTTCCAAGAGTGAAGCAAGAACTCTTTAAACTGAATAGTCCAAAGGCTTCAACTTGATCCACATACCGAGCTGTTGTAGACATTGCGGGGTGCATTTTTGTCCTGCCAATAGGCATTCCATTGTCCTCTCTTTTGCTGCTGTAATCTTTCACGCCGCTGCCTCTCCCTGTCAGCACCTGCCCCACTGTCACGACCTCCATCGCGTCGCCCCTCATCCCTGTCCCTCCTCTGGAACCTCTGCAGTAGACAAAACAGAGAATTTCCCAGAGAATAAGTTGCTCTCTTCACACCACCATTGGTCCAACTAGCTAACACCCCAACAAAAAATAAACAGTGACTGCTGCAGATTGGAAACCTCCATGCTTCAGAGAAAAGAAACAATTTGCACCTGTTGGAATCTGCGTGCACCATACTTGGGTCTGGGAGGAGGCCTTGTGTCAACCAAATGAAATGAGTCCTGAAGTTCACAAGCACGGAAGAATGAGATGATTTGCAAAGAAATCCAGGTTAAAAACCAGTCTTTTCCAGAAGCTGAGTTTCCAGTCTGCTCACAGAATCAAGAAAAAACTTTTAAAAACAACCTTGTGTCTGCAGGGATGCAAAATAACACTATTGACTGTCACAGTGAGTCAAGCAAGAAAGACTTCCATTCAGGACATTTATCAGGACCAAACAAATTTTTTTAAAAAAACCATTATACAAAATCTGCATCCTGAGTTTCTGCCACATTTCTGAAAGCAACAGGAAGACCCAGTCACAAGAGTCAATATCATCCTCATTCAAGCATCTGTGCATAAACTTCACTTCATTTCTCATGACCAAATACCACCGCATAAATTAACACACTTTGATTGCCAATTCCAAGGCTGTGCTTAACAGCTAATGTCATGCATAAGTAGGATAGTGAAGGAGGTTGAGGATGGCCAAGGAGATTGACCAGTGTTCTGTCTCCATTCTGTCCTAAAGAGAGAAAATGGGCCTATGGAAAACAGAAATAACCAATTCATTCTTTCCACCCAGCAAGAGAGACCAAAAACTTGAGAGGAGATGAGTAGGGAGGAAAGCTATAATGGTAGAGACCTCATCCTCATTGGAGAAGAAGTTGAAGACAGCATTCCCTCCTGTGTTGTTGCGATCATAGCGACCTACAAAGATCAAAAACTTGCTGGAAGTTAGAATCCCAAATAGATCCAAGAGAGGCTCTAGCCTCTAATCAATTCAAAAGCTCAAGAAGCCCCAATGACAATCTTTATCACCATGAAAGTTTCTTTTCACATTGCTTTGAGCATAGTGCTGGATGGTCTCTCACAACTGAGGTCACTGAATAAAAAGTGAGAACTACAACAAAACCATGACTTTGGTCAGAATATTGACTGCACAACTTATTGCAGAATAAAAGTTGTGAACTGTGGGTGACTATAAATAGTATTGAAGAGAATATTGAGTTCAAAAGAGAGTTTGTCAACAGCAAAAAGGCTTGAAAACCAGTACAGTTTCAGCACAAAGGTTTGCATTTCTGCACCTCAACCTATCTAGGCATTTATCCTGATCCAAGAAAGCTACAGCTGTTCAAACATATGGAGGTTTATATTTGAGATTGCAACAGAACCATGCAACCTCAAATAATGCAATTCCTAGGTCAGAGTTTGCAACCAGAGTGCATGCCATATGGTTATCTGCACATGTAGTTCCTCAAGTGGGGTACATCTGTTACAAGCACCTTTTTGGAAAGAAAGGTAGAAAAGGAATACTACAAAGTTAGAAGGGATGCACCAGATCAGCTGATCGCCTCTGAAAATTATGATAAAATGGCTCAGAAGAAGGAAACTGAAATCACCATGATGGCATGTAAGAGATACCCTGAGAATTGCTGCCATCATCTCAGTTCATTAATCTCGGTTGAAAATGGGACACATTGTTCCACATCGTAGCTGGAATGACTACAATGCGTAACATCTATCGACTTCGTTGAGTCCAAAACCACGTGGAGCGTGGGCATTAGCTCTGGCCAAGGTATACTGGACGGATGATGGCAGAACATCACAGCATCAACGGCTTTGATCCAAAAACAGAACGCAGATCTACAAGCCTCTTGTTCTTTCAGACATTCTGCAAGATGAAAATGGGAACAAGGACGGGAAGGCAGAAGTACCGGAAGCATATTTGAACGCCTGTGCAGTCCAGTCCGAGGCGCGGCCCACGCGATCAGCCTTGCTAAATGGTGCATACGGCACATGCTCCAGCTGCGACGGCACGCTAGCTGGACCTGGTCCCCATCCCTCGAGGTTCTCTGCTACCTCCGGCACCGCGAAAGCCAAGGCCATGGTAACCAGTCACGCGTTCTTTCCTCCTCCCGTCTTAGGGTTTTGAAACAAAAACCACGAAAAAACAGAGCACCAAAATAAAAAATCCAAAAGATTCTCGACTGAAGAGAAGAGCTCTTCTTCAACAATTCTCTCTGCCGAGGAAAAAAAAAAAGGTCCAGAGGTGAGATTGCGCGAGCTGTGCAGTTCGCCTCTCAACTGCAGAGAGGAGGGGAGGGACGACGGCAAGAGAGGCGACTAGGGTTCGGAGGGGGAGAGAAGAGAGAGAGAGAGACGACGACGACGACGACTGCCTATAACCGGTCACAAACCAATCATCCATTGAATTACCAGATTTTCAAAAACCAGCCACTATTTATCATCCAATCTGTCTACCTTAGATCATCCTTCCAAGCAATCTCTTCTCCTTTCTAGGGCTTTTGATGGGGGGTTCAGAAGTTAGAACACATCCATTTGAACTGGTTTCTCATTTAATAATAATATTGATATCAACCTTCATCCATCTATTTTTTTCATCTAACTTTTTCTAGGTCATCCTACATCAAGCTATTATTTTTTCATCGAACCTTGGGTTCATCCTTCCAAGCTATCTTTTCTTCTAGGGCTAAAAGTTTGGGGGTTAAGAGTTACAACGTTAGAACACATCCATCCATTTGACCTGGTTTTTCATTTAATGAAGATGCCACCTTTGTTAGGCCCCTGCGCCCAAAGGGGGGGAGGGCCCTATTTGCTTCTATCAAGTCCACAAAAGGTTGGATTTGCTTGACAATAAATTGCTTTCTTCACACAAGCATTTGTTTGTGATATTTCATTTGTTTATTATGGTGTTGGATTCACATTGGGGGTGCTTTATAGTAAATCGTTGTGTTCATACATGTGATGTAATCTCAATTTTGAATTTTGTGAAGTCTTTTGTTGTATTGTTATTGGTGTCTTAAGGCCAGTTTGGTACCCAACTTTGTGTTTTTATGCCTTGGAGCTAGTTCCTCCTCTTCATCTTCCTCCTTAAATGCCTTATCTTATTCTTATTACTTTAATTCTACCTAATTGTTGACTAGTTTAATTAACTCGCAAGTTTTGTATCCCGCTTTTCTCCACATAAGAAATTTATTCCACTTCACCTTCCTTCTTATGCACTACCTCCATAGATCTGGCTTTTGGCAATATGTTCTACTTTATATTTACTATCATTTAATTTCATTAACCATTTTTTTCTTGTGCTTCACAAAAACTAATTTTGTTTTTTCCTTCTATGGCCTCCTTCATTGTTTCTAGACCATGTTGTTTCCCTTTGCTGCCATGTTTTTTTTAAACAAGATATCAATTCTTGCAAGGTGTCTTTAATGTAATAGTAAAGAAATTCAAACTCCTACTAGAGCAACAATTTGAAATTTGAATTTTTTCATGTCTTTTCCTCTATTATTGTTGGTGCCTTAGGATCAATTTGGTGTCCAACTTTGTGATTTGTTTCTCATTTTTTTGTTCACAGAAGGAATTGATTCTTCTTCATCTTCCTTCTTCTTCATTGCCTCCACAAATTTAGCTTTTAACAATGTAATAGACTCTAATTTACTATCACTTCAATATATTTCACTAACCATTTTTTTCTTCAGCACATGTGCTGCATAATAATTGATTTTTGTATTTTTCATTATGTGGCTTCCTTCACTATTAATAAGGTTATTTGATATTTCGGTATTACCTTGTTCTCCCCCTATGTTAGATTCCACATAACAAAAATACATTGCAATTTTTGGTGTTTTCAATGTGTTGTCTACTATTCTATTTTTGTTGTTTAGATTTTGAAACCAAATTTAGCATACAATTTTAGTTGTTGCAATTGTATATTTTTTTTCTAGAAAGTTTTGTTTTGAATTCATTTCAATTTGGGAGCTTAGGTCTTCTCTTATAATTAGTCTTGGAGTTTTTGGGTCAAGTTCTTTTTTTTTTGTTTCAATGATCACTATAGTTATAAACCCTAGCAAGAAGAGGCGTGCTACTATAAATGTTGTGTCTATTCTCAAAGTAGAAAAGTGGATGTTGGGTGCATGTTTTGATGGCTTGATTATGAACTAATATGGTTTTTATTATGTTCCTGATAGTGGACACAAATATATCCATTTTTATCTAATTGATGTTTTTGGGTATATGATAATTACCCTCATAGTTGGTTTTGGATTCATGACAACATTTTCGAATAGGTTGTATGTTGGTTGTTTTGTGAAGGTGTCAATTTTTGGTGTGATAACTCACAACAAAATTGAGAAAGGCGATTGGAGGTTTGTCTTGAGGGTAGAAATAACAACAATAATTGAACCCATTGATCCATTTTTTATCAATTTGAAGATTGTGTATATTCACTGAATTTGTGAATTTTTTCATTAAAAAAACCTTGAAAAGTTTGGCACCTTTGAGATGGTGGTCATTGGTATTTATGGATGATCATTTAAATCCTTCATATTGATATTTGCAAATGGGGTTGAATTTGAAGACACACATGTGCTTTGGCTTTTTTCCTAGGTTCTATTGCAATATATGAATATGGTGGAAATATACACCACTGGGGAACTAGCAACATTATTGATGAAAAATATTGGTAGTGCTATGTATGGGGAACAACAATTGGTGACTAATTATTCATCAATTGTTGTTATTCTAGCTCTTAAAGAAGCTTTTGTGCAAAAGCTTACTAAGGTACACAAGAAGAAGACAAAAAAATCAAAGTTCAAAACAACCTTTGAGGTGATTTTAAAAAAAAATTGGTTGTCTTTTATTATTACATAAGTTTTCCATTCATGTTGGGGTTATATTGATTTTAAATTTATGTGGAAAAGTTTTGATTCATAGATTTAGTTTTTGAAGTTGACTTATTAAGTTTGGTACATGGTTTTTTTATATATGTTTTTGATTTTTGGGATATTTTTGTTGTAGGTTGCAAGGAATTTCACGATTCCCATTGGGACTCATTTTTTGAGAACATTTGTTCGAAGTGCCTCCTTTCATCTTTGACTAGTGGGGATGGTGGTTATTATTGCTTTGCATGTAGATGTATGGTGATGTGTGAAGTGCAACCACGAATTAATTGCAAAATCAATAAAAATGTGTAAAAGATCAATATGATACAAACACTTATTGGTTGTCATTTTAAAACCCTTGCAAATTTCAAGGCAAAGTAAGGCTTGTATATGGGGCTTTTTAAGGATAAGAAGTTATAGGGGAAATATGTATTCAACCTTATATTGTAGAAATAGTGGGGTTTTTTGCTATCAAAAGTGCATAAATGTTGGTTAATGTTTAGTTTTTAAATTGTACATAATAGGTTACTATGTAGAATTTTGATACATTAAACAATTTTTTTATAAAGATGGTTTGAGTATATCGATGGGGTGATTATGGCTAATTCATCATCAATAGATTTTAGGGTGTGTAAGATAATTTTGGTTATATAAACAACACATATTGATTTGCTTTGGGTTTTAGGTATATAAATTGGGCAAATTTGTGAAAATCATAAGGTTGAAATTTTTGGATTTACAAGCATAGTGGGCATGGTTACATTTTGTTCAGGGGTTTGAACATTTTGGATTTTGGAAATTGATATTGGTTTTTTTCCATACACATGGATATTGGGATGGATGATAGAAGGTTTTGTCGAGTTTTGGCACTTAGATCTATGAACTAGTTTTCACTTAGTGTCAATTTAAGTGTGAAATTTTGCACATGATGTATTGTTTAGTTAGTGTATAAAGTGCAAAATATATTGTTGTTCATAACGATAATAAATAATTTATTGTATATATGGACTTGTAGGTTTTTGTCAAGTTTTAAAATTTAAATATGTGAAACACATTTCAATTGGCATTGATGTATGATTTACTATTGAATTGGTGTATAAAGTGCAAAATATATACTTTTTATAGTAATAATAAACATATTATGTATATGTGGACTCATAGTTTTTTTGCTTTATAGATTTGGATGTTTGTTTGTGTATATATAAGTTGTGTAAATTATGGATTATAGAGTCACAAATATTTTGAGGAGTTGTGAAGATTTTGAATATTGAATTAACTTGAAAGACATATGAATTATTGCAAAGAATTATATAAAATAATGTTTTAAAAATATTGTTTAGCTTGTTGATCATGTGTTATATTTTGTTTATTTATTATGTTTTTTTAATTTCGAAACAAATTCTAACTTGCATTGATTTTATTTTTGGTGCTTAAGTTTCATAAGGTTTTGTTAAGGTCTAACAAATAGATCTCATTTGGTGTTGATTTTAATGTGAAGTCTTGTAAGACACATTATTCAGTTTGATATGAAGTTTTATAGGAAATACACAAAAATAACTCTTGTTTATTCCAACCATGTGTTTGCAACTAAAGTGCGACTATTATCAACTCATTTTGCAAGTACACATGTAGTAGTCTTATGTGTCATTAAATCACAAATGTTAATAATCACATATGTGATTGTGAAACAAATTGATTGTAGATTTTATAAATGCAGCCACAATTTTTGAATACCTTGTGTTTGGATTACAAAATTGATGAAAGTCAACATAATTTATCAATTATTATTAGATTCCATTGATGGATGAAAACCAAGTCATTTTTGCAATTGCATATTTTACCAAGTATACATAGATGATTAAACCACATGTTGCATCACGTTTGTGATTACAATTGATTATCAAAGTTTATAGAATTACATTTAATGTTGTCGTTGGTGGTAATTGAATTTTACATTATTAATTAAACTTCAAATTGAAAATTATCCTAGTCTATATTAACATACTAGGTATTAAACAAGAATAACTAACCTAGTTTATATTTATGTATTAGGTAACGATTTAACTTAGTTGAACCTACCTATTAAAATTAGTAAGTCGGTTATGATATATAAGTTATTGTAAGTTAATAATTAAATTAGGATAAGTTAATTAAATAGGTTAGGTAGATTAGGCATATAATTAATGTCATCATACATAATATAAATTATATTTATATATATTTAATATACATTATATCTTAATTATAATTTTAAGTTAACATAAAAATATTATACATATGAAATGTATAAAATTCCACAAAATTACTAATTATATAACATTATTTGATGTGTTTTAGTTTAGAATCTAATCATTTAAAATTACTATAAATCACAAATAACAATAAAAATTAAAAAATAATAATAATCAATAATATATTTGATGTATTTCATGACTATGCAGTTGCAAATGCAATTGTAACATTATGTGATTATCGGTTCATTACCACGCCACACAATGTTTTTTACAATTAGTTGTTTTATGGCACTTGTCCAAAGCAACTAGGCATTTTCAATTGCACATGTGTCCATTGCAATTAAAACGTAGGTGAAAAAATATTGGTTAATTTCCAAATTTCTTGTAGTGATATTTATGATGTATAAAGTGCATAATAATTTTTCTTATAGTAATAATAAAAAATGTTTTATATTATATGTGGATTCATAGTTTTTTTAATATATAGATTCTTGTGTTTATTGGTGTGTGGACAAATATGTAGGAAAAAATGAGATGCAATTTGTAGATTTCAATACTCGAAACCTCCAATGAGACATTACCTTTAGATCAAGATCATAACTATGACACAAAAAAATGTTATAAAGACTTTTGAAAAACTTGTTAGTATGGGTTTTAATGAACACATGTTTTGATGAGTTTTTGTTAAATTTACAATTAAATGAAGACATGTATATTTTGGCATTACGTTCAAGGTTACAAAAACTAACATTGCTTTTTAAACGAAAACCTAATGATATATGAACAAGTGTGTATAGTACACACGGTGGACCTTTATGTGAAGCAAATACTAATGTGCAATTTATTTTGGATCCAGATGTTGTTGCTTCATATTGCATTTCATATTTAACAAAAATGGATAAATCAATTACACAAAAGATGTAATTAATTTTGGAAAAATGTAAACATGAACAAACAAAAGCATTCAAACATATTAAAAAACTAGGAAATGCATTCTTGGATGCACAACAAATGTTTGTTCAACAAGCAATTCATATAACATTGTCAATTCCATTACATCATGCCACAAATCTTTTCATTCATAAATACATGTGAAGAAGAAAATAAGGCTTTTGTATTATTTCCACAAAAAACTTAGAATGTTTACCTTTAGATTCAACATAAATTCATTTTATTAATAAATATATTAATCGACATGATAATCAACAAAGCTTTGCATGGAATAGTTTGTGGTTGATTATAATGTAAATATCCAAAAAAATATTGTAAAGAAAATTTTTAATCATCTAAACCTTTGAAAAAAATCTGAAATTTATTTGAAATATGATGAAGATTCATCGAATTTTTTTTACATGAAATAAAAAGATAAAATTGAAATGATTTGAAAGCAATTTGTGTTCAAATTTAATAAGATTATTAAAGATGATGATGAAAGGGATAATTTAAAATAAAATGTGATAAAATATGCTAACTTTTATGCAACAAATGAATGGGAATATTTTCTTTCAAAAGAAGTTGTTAATGTAAAACAATCCAAACAAAAAAATAAAATTATTAGGTGCAAGCATTGTAAAATAGATAGAAAAACATTGAAAATTTAATCTAAAAATCGTCCTGTTTTTTTATACAAATAGAAAAAAGTAGAGTCAAAATCACTTAAAGTAGCATTATAGAATCATGACGCCTTTTATTGGGTTTATAGTAAATTGAATACAAAATTTCAAAACCTTTAAAACAATTGAATTATGTCACAAATGTGTTTGAAGTTGACTAGTCAAAATTGTGTTCAAACATTACTTTTCATTAGTAGTTTGATATATCATGAATATAGTGTGTTAAAGTTGAAAGCATATATGTACATTTTAGAGCATCATTAACTTGAAGATGGAAATAATCTAATATTTCATCTACTTGCATTTTACTTTGTGGGATTTTTTCTATTTTGTAAGCAATTTTTTTCTACTTGCATTTTTGAAAAATCTACTTAATTGCATATTTAACATGTGAAATTCAAATATAACTGTAATATCATATGTATGAATCACAAATATGTTCATATTAATCATTAAACTAATTAATATTTCTAAATTTAATATATTATAGCTTATTTTATGGCTACTTTCCAATTCTATTGCAAGGAACTTTAATTTTCTAGTTTACCATGCTTGCACCCTACTAACACCAAAGATGTATAATCATATGATTTATCATTTGAAATTAAAAAGAAATGTAATTATACATTTGAAAAATATATATTTCAAGATATTTCACAACAAGTAAATGAATGTATATCATATGAACATTTTTTTGATGGGTAAAACAAATATTGGAAATGTTTTTACACTTATGTGTATTATACAAAATACGCTTTGACATTATATTAGAGAAACTATAAATGTTAATCCTTTAAAACTTAAAATTATGAAACTTGCATATAGAGGGAAAACATATTTGTGTCCTTTTCATTTTAAGTTATCAACAATTCCAAACGAAAGAACAATATTTCATCATGAATTGTAAACAAAAAAACGTGTTAATAAAATTTTGTGCATGGAATTATTTAAGATCAAATGGCCTTGTAAATGGTGCAAATGGAACATTTGAAGATTATAAAAATACTTTTCCAATTCTATTATTATGGATAATTTTTTTTAATGTTCAAATTATATTTAATACAAGAATAAAATATTTACATATGTATGAAAATTTTCCTAGGCTTGATAAAAGTTGGACACTAATCAAACAAAAGATTGTTGAAATATAAATAGATAGTAATCATTCACACAAGTTATTACAATAATTCAATTCCCTATTCGATTAGCTGCAACATGCATTATACATCATTCCCAAGGTTTAACTTTAAATCAACCTTTGATCCAATGAACATGACAAAACATAATTTAACATACTAGTGTGAACCCGGTGCATAATGCACCCGTCGAGCTTCCCCAAAAGTGAATGGGAATGAAGTCTTTCCTTCCTTCAGATTTGCATGCGCAAGACCAAGAATTGCAACTTGTTCTGTGTATGACTGCAAAGGAAATCAATTTCTGGAACAGAATCGTGGCTGAAAAGCACTGGACTGTTAGAAAACTTTGCTTCAATCCTCCGTTGTTTCTGTCTGTGTTTCCGATTTCGCTATAGATTTCTGAATTTCAAATCTTCCTGAAGGAAGCTTCTTGAGAAGGTTTCTGCACCAAGAAAACATGCTGAGTGGAGGTATAAAAATTTTTCTTCTTGTTCCTGCTGTCAAGGAGGAAACTTGATTTGTTGTACCCACCACTACAGTCATGTCACTCCAAGTTGCTGCAGAAGTGGGAGGAGAGATGGGTGTGTTCATGGTCTCAACTCTGAGACCATCATTAGTGTTGTTGCTGATCTTGGCTAGTGCCGTTGGAATGAAATGTTTCAATGTTGAATTTCCTAAGCACAAATAGCTGCAATTCCTGTTCGATTCATATTTCTATTTAGGGTTTTCAAACTCAGGTGTTGTAATTGCTATTCAACTCAGAGATTTGAAAATCTGATTTGAAAGCAAATCTATGTTACAATCTTGGTGGGAGGGCATTACCAAAATCAGGCCTGCACTCAGCTATCCAAGTAAATGATTTGTCCTTTTCTGGTTGTTGTTTTTGCAGCTATGATTTTGATGAGTGAAGTCGCGCGTGGAGTATGTTTTCGTTGTTGCAAAAATTTGGTTGAGCACACCCCAGAAATCACTTGGGGTTTGGAAATGTGCGTGTCTTTTCTTCGATCTGGTACACACTTTGGATGGCTTCAGTTTCAAGAAATTCAATTCGTCTTGCTCTCATTTGTGTCCTTCCCTTTGGTTGCGGAGGATGAAACACTTCATGTTCTTTGAATTCTTTCTTTGAAACTCCAATCTTTTGCTGTTGCAAAGAAAGTCTCTTGTTGCTGTAAACAAAATTTCTTGCTGCTGCAAACAAATTCTTTTGCAGCTGCAAACAAAGCCTCTTCTTGCTGCAAAGAATTGTCTGGGTGCTGCAAAGAATTCTCTTGTTACTGAAAAGAAATCTCAGAAACTTCTTGCTCTCTCGCTCCTTCTCTGATCCCCCGCCATCGCCAGCAAAACGCTGCAAAACGCTCTGCTTAAATCATGCAGGTGTGAAATTTAAAATCATTTATTCTTACTCTGATTTTGAAGGACCCTTGTACACCCATCTTGACTCGAAGAAAATGGTCTGCAAGATTCCTGAGCTTTGGACACGGGAAGCCTGAAGTTGCAAAATGCTGCAACCAAAAGAAGAAGACACACAAACACACAGAAATCATAAAAAGAAAACCATAAGGAAGGAAAAAATCATCCTCTTACCACTGCCAAAATAAAAATAAAAATCCCCAGAAATCTCAAAAAGTTTCTTGCTACTAAAAAATGTTCTCTTGTTGCTGAAAAGAAATCTCAGAAACTTCTTGCTCTCTCGCTCCTTCTCGGATCCCACGCCATCGCCAGCAAAACGCTGCAAAACGTTCGCTTTCTTTCATGGACGGACGGACAGTTATTTAGGAACTATCCGTCCAGCTGGATGGATGACGGTTCGGGTGAAGGTTGGACCAAGAAAACAAAACCCATCAAAAAAAAAAAAACAAAGGTCCGGGCAGTGCCTGGAAACTGCCCGGACAGACAGACAGACACTGTAACTTTAATATATAAGATACAACATTATTTAAAATACATTCAAAAGAAAATTTAAGTTTGCTTTCTCCATTGTCTAACCAAAATTTTCAAATAAATTTAATGGTTGAAAAGGAAATGACATAATTTAGAATATTTGGGAAATATGAATTAATGATTAATCATCTAAATAATAATCATAGGTTATTTGTAGTGATTTAATCATTGAATACATGTTCTTTAAATTTGCATGTCAAAGATATTTTAGCAAACCATAATCTAGTTGCATCACTTGTTCTTTGTCTTAATGAAATGAAAATATGAAATGATGATCAAAATAAAGAAATTAATCAAGCATTAATAAATACATTTAATTTTTTAATTTTGTTTTGATGACCATGGAAGAATGGTTTTTTATGACAATGTTGTCTCTTTATCAAAAACAACAACCATAACAAATACTGATGTTGAATTTATTATTGCATTTTTTAACAAAGATACATGAAAATCAATCATTGTAATTACTATTTACAAACCACCAAGAATGTGAATACTTTCTTTTCTTTCTATTTTGGAGAAAATGTTAATTGATATACCTTTGAATTGTCCTACTATGATAATAGAAGGCTTTAATGTAAACATATTGAAAACATTAAAATCCACAATGTTAGAAAATTTTACGAATAAATATAAATTTCGACTTACATTTTTTAGATGTATTACTATTTATAACACGTAATTAAATTATATATGGACAAATGCACCAACACAAGAATGCTTTTCTAGTGTTATAGAAGCATATTCAACATATCAAAAAATGGATATTTTACATTTAAATTGCCTAGTTCTATTCCCAAATTTATTATATGAAAAATTCTTAAATTTGACAAATTTTCAATTTTATATGAATTTTATAACATGTAAATCGATATAATGCCAATAAACATTTTTTCAATTCTATTTAAAATTTTATTAATTAAAAAATCTTACATAGTAAAGTTATACATATATATAAAGTTTAATACAAATGAGTTCAATTAAAATTGATTTTATAATATAGTTTCAATTGGGTTTAAAATCTTGCAACTGATTCTTGATGTATATGAGTTTGTTTATGTTTTGGATTTAGAACTTTTAATTAATAGAAAATTTTGTTCCAATCTAATTTTAGAACATATATAGAAAAAATGAATTTGTTCATTTTTTGCTTGCTGAAATTTTTTTAAAATATTTTTATTAAAATTATGAATCTTATATTTTCCTAAAAATTAAAAAAATAAAACATAAATTAAAAAAAAGAAAAATCATTATTGAAAAGAAAAAAATCAAATATGTAAATCATGTTACAAGAAAATATATGCATACCAATATATATGAATTATTTTTTTGGGTGCAAGTTTTATGGGATAAGGCTATTTAATTATTCTGTTTAATTTGATTGAACTTGAAGTTTTGGATTTTGAATTTTTATCTAAGTTGAATTATTCATGGGAACATACACACACACATACACATAAACATATCGTATGTACATGCACACACACACAAGACACATGCATGCATATGGTTGTGCCCCCCCAACCCCCAACCCCCCCCCCCCCCCCTCAAAACCCAGACACCAACAAAAAAAACACACTATCACAAAACACAAGTTATATTTTATTTCATATCCAAACATA
>Ga0116227_10001237_pt1 | contig 56119 bp, 32 predicted proteins | sample S1TSphgellanicum_FD_89693 | JGI IMG/M metagenome (GOLD analysis project Ga0116227, IMG submission 89693) | Host-associated microbial communities from peat moss isolated from Minnesota, USA - S1T2_Fb - Sphagnum magellanicum MG | ecosystem: Host-associated > Plants > Peat moss > Unclassified...
CGTGGTCTATTTGGATGACATTTTAATCTTTTCCAAGAACCAGGAAGACCACGACAAACATGTACGATTGGTGCTGGCGACGCTACGAGAGCATGGCTTATACGCCAAGCTGGAAAAATGTGAATTTGACAAGTCTTCAGTGGCGTTCCTTGGCTACGTGATCTCTCTAGATGGCATTTTCATGGACAAGTCAAAGGTCGAGACCATCCAGTGTTGGGCTACTCCATCCTCGATCAAGGATGTTCAATGCTTCTTGGGGTTTGCCAATTTCTATCATCGATTTATCAAAGGCTATTCCAAGATCACACCACCGCTAATAGCCCTGACTTGCAAGGACAAGCCCTTCTCGTGGAATCCAATGACCCAGGTTGCTTTTGATACTCTTAAGATGGCATTCACCTCTACACCAGTCCTGATACATCCCGACCCTGCCAAGCCATTCATTGTGGAAACAAACGCTTTGGATTTTGCCTTGGGAGCTATCCTCTTTCAATTTGGAATAGATGGGTTGTTGCATCCGGTTGCTTTCTATTCACGGAAGCTTACTAGTGCCGAAATCAACTACTAGGTCTACAATAAGGAACTCCTGGCAATCATCACGACATTCGAGCAATGGAGACCGTATCTTGTCGGAGCTCAACATCAAGTCCAAGTTTTGATAGATCACAAGAATCTCATGTATTTCACGACTACCTGGACCTTGAATCGTCGCCAGTGCACGCTGGTCTATTTTCCTAACTAATTTCGACTTTGAGATTCAATATCAGCCCGGTACCTAGCAAGGGAAGGCTGACACGCTATCTCGCCGTTCAGAATATGAGTTTCGAACGGGGGATGAGGCCTACGGTCAACAGACCCAAACCTTACTCAAGCCCGAGTGATTTTGAGTTGTAGCAACAATCAACCCTCCTAGATTCATACCTTGTCAAGGACATCAAGATGGCAACTGAGAAAGATACCTAGGCTACCAACATCAAGAAGGAACTCCAAGAATGACCAAGGAACCCAAATCATGATGATCTAGATCAGTTTGAGCAGCAAGACGAACTTTTCCTTCGAAAGAACCTGATTTATGTACCTGAAGGACCTATACGCCTAAAGATCCTGAGAGAATGCCACGACAACACCCTGGTTGGTCACTTCAGAATGGCATGGACTCACGAACTAATGTCAAGGAATTATTGGTGGCCCAAGATGAATAGGCTACTACGAGAGTATGTCAAATCTTGTGATACATGTGCTTGATCCAAGGCTCCCAGGCATCGCCTGTTTGGACTCCTACAGCCCCTGCCAATTCCTAGCTGACCTTGGGGATCTATTGTAATGGATTTCATCACGGACCTCCCTACTATCAAAGCCAAGAACTCAATACTAGTGTGGTCGATCATCTCACCAAAATGGCCCATTTCACCCCTTGTTCCAAATCGATCATGGCAAAAGAGACAGTTCAGTCAATTCTAGACGGGATTGTCCAGCTGCATGGACTCCCCGAGGAAATTGTGTCCGACAGAGGCCCTCAGTTTGCATCCAAGTTCTGGCGACGCCTATTCGAGTTCCTTGGAGTTGACATTCGGCTATCCTCAACTTTCCACCCCAAGACAGATGGACAAACTGAACTGACAAACCAGACACTCGAGCAATACCTTCGTTGCATTGTGAGCTACCAATAGGACAGCTGGTTGGCCTTGCTATCTCAAGCAAAATTCACTTATAACAACACAACGCATGCATCGACCGATATCAGTCTATTTTTTGCCAATTACGGCTTTCATCCTAGGTTCAGCCTTGAAATTCATGGAGACTCAGTAAACCCCTTGGCTAAAGAAAGGGCCAAGAGGCTTGGAGAGGTTCAACATGACCTTATGGCAGAGCTCAAGCTGACACAAGAATGGCAAAAGAAGCACCCAGACCGCCAACGCAAGGACCATCCAAACTTCAAGGTTGGAGACAAGGTCTGGCTTCTCAAAAAGAACATTGCTACCACTCGCCCATGTGCCAAGTTGGATTATAAACGCCTTGGACCTTTCAAAATCGCCAAATTTGTTAGTCTAGTGGCTTGCTAGTTGGAGCTTCCACCCCAGTTCAAGATCCATAATGTTTTCCATGTCTCCTTGCTTAAGCCCTATCATGAAAACCGGATCCCAAAACATCATCGAGAACCCCTAGCTTTAGTCAAAATTGAAGGTCAAGAAGAGTTTGAAATTTAGGAGGTCCTGGACTCCAAGAGGATTCGTGGAAAGCTCTTGTACCTTGTCTTTTGGCGAGGCTACCCTCCTCCTGAAGCTACTTGGGAGCCTGCTGAAAACCTAATTCATGCCCAAAACTTAATTAATCGGTTCCACCAACAGTATCCTAACAAACCGGCTCCATCTGGAAGATGTCGCTTGAGGAGGGGATAATGTCATGGCTTGGATCTGACAACACAAAAGTAGGGTACATAGATTCAGCAGTGCTACCATGTCTCAACGTTGTAACAGTGCAGCAGTGCAGCCACATCTCCGAAATGTAGCAATGCAGCCACATCTCGGCAGTGCAGCAGTGCAACCACATCTCGGTAATGCAACAATGCAGCCACGTCTCAACCACGTCTCAGCAATGCAGCCACGTCTCGGCATCTCAAGATAGGATGGTTTAGGGTTATAAAAGGAGATGGTCTGGGGGACAACCTTCCAGCAGACCAACACCAGTTGATGGATCAACAAAGTTCTTAGTCCTTCAGTATTGTCCTATCTTGTCTTGTCTTGTCTTGTATTTCCCTACTTGGTTATAGCCATGTTTCCTTGCCTTGCCTCGCACTAGTCCGATCCATAACAATAACATAATAACACCATGTTTGATAATTTTTATCTTGCGTTTTGCCATGCCATTACAAAATGCCCATTGAAGTGTAGTGAATTGGTGTTGTATCCCATAAACCTTGCACAAATTGTCAAACTCACTAGCCCATACTTTGCCATTATTAGTTAACAAAAATCTCAAAACTCCATACTGGCAAATAATCTCTTCCTCAAGAAAAGTTGTAGCAATTGTTACTATACGATTAGGGATAGCCTTAGCTTCACACCATTTTGAATTATGGTTGATGGGAACTAGTATGTACTTGTTGCCAAACTTGGTTTTAAGAAGTGGACTAGTTGTGTCCAAAACAATGCAATAAAATAGGTCATGAATATAGGTATGCTCTTAAGCTCTTTAGTATCAAACCTAGTGCTTCCCGTCCTCTTCACCAACTAACATTGATGACATGTTCTCACTACCTTGTCAACTTCCTAAGTGCAGTTGTGCCAATAGTACCTTTTGCAAATCTCAATTAAGGTGCATTGTTCATTAAAGTGTTTTAATTTAGCATGCATGACTTCAATGATTTGCTTTCTTTCTCTTAGTTTTGGCACAATAAATCTTTTGAAAAATAACATATCACCATGCTAGTAATAATTGAGTATCCTCTTCTTGATTATATTTGATTCTTGTGATACACATTCATTAGGCATTCTCCCTCCATTCAAAAAAATGAAATAATTAATAGCATTATAGATGTCATTGTGGTGTTCATTGTTTTGGTCCTTTTCATTTTCTTCTCTTGATTCATTTGAATCATCTCCTAGGTCCACCATCTCTTGAGTTGCCAAGGCCAACCCTAGATGTAATTTCACATTAATAAATAATGGCAAATTCTTTGAAGGCATTGGCAAGCGTATCTTTTTAGAAGTTTGAGCTTACATCCTTTCAGTAGCTTCCACATCCCCTAAATCCTTTTTGTTTTTTTCCAAGTTTTTTTGCAAGCTTTGTTTTTTAGCTTCAACCACATAGATTTATGGAAGCTCAAATCCACACGATGTTACTCCATCATGCCTTACACTTCTCTTACCCACCCAAGTTTGAATGCCCATTTTTTTTACCATCTTTAGATCCTATGCATCAACATTACCATATTTAGCACTTTATCTTGCTTCCCATATGCATCTTTCATAGTTGCCAACCACTTTAGTGGTTTATGATTTGTCTTCAATGTGAAGTGGTTCCTGTATAGGTACTACTTAAAATGCATAATTCCCCAAATTAATGCATAACATTCTCCTTCCATCAGATGTAAATGCTTATGCACTGATGATAGGCCTTTGTTAGCATAAGCCAACACATGTTCTTTCCGCCCATCTTTCTAAGAAAAAATTGTTCCAACTCCTTAAGTGGACCAATTTATATCCAGTATGAAAGTCCTATTAAAATCTGGCTGATATAATATCAGAGCTTGTATCAATGTTTTCCTCAATGCATCTAAGGCTTTTTGGCAAATGGGAACCCATTTGAAAACTACGTCCCTCTTTGTCAATTCAAACAAAGGAACAACAATCTTTGCATGGCCCTTGATGTATCTAGTTAATCTCAGGAATGCATAAACATTGGTAACATAAACATGTATCATAAATTTTTCTTTTGCTTTTATTTTCAAAGTGTTAGGCATGGTACCCTTCTTGCTGATTACATGCCTTAAGGAACTTATGTTCTTAATTGCAAAAACACATTAAAATTGGGATTCAATTTCAAGTTGATTTCATTTTATCTTATTAACACCATGCCCAAATGTTTTATATGTTTCGACCAAGATGCATTGTGGACGTTTAAATCATCCACAAACATCTTCAAAAATTGTTACATCCATCCTTGGAACACCTCCATCATCGTCCTAGTAAATGTGTTTGTGGCATTCTTTAATCCAAATGGCATCATTGTCTATTAAAAAATTCCAATTTTTATGATGACAACAATTTTCTTCACAATTTCCTAGTGCCATCTTTATATGCCAAAAACCATTTTGCAGGTTAGTGCAAAAAATTACTCAGAGTGTTCCAACTAACTAAGGATGTCATCAAGTAGTGGCATTGGAAATGTGTATCTCCCTATTTTAAGGTTCAGAGGCTTGTAGTCCCCATATAAACAGTTGTTTCCATCCTTTTTTACTAGTAAATTAATAACCTTGCATGCATACTCCAAGTTATTAGGTCACATCTTCCCCAAAGCAACCAAAGCTTGTATTTATTTATTAACTTTTGCCTCTTCCCAAAAGGAGAGTTTATTTGAAGTGGTCTTGTAAGATGAAAAACCCTACATATCTATGTAATGTTCTCCAATAAAACAACATCCTAGTTTAAATTTGTTCCAAACGAATACATCAAAGAACTTTTCCAGCAATTGCCACAATTTTTGGACTTCCTATAAGTCCAAATTAAGATCAAACTTAATTTTCCCCTTAATCTCCTCCCAACACTTGGTTTCTTCCTTTGGCTTCTCTATTAGTGGTACTATTTTTTTCTTAGAATTGATTTGAAATATAATAAGTATATCATCAATCTATTATACATTATTAAGGTTGACCCATTTGAGCCAATCCTGGTAATCATCAGGTTGCAACCACATTGTAATCACATTCCAACGAGCCAAAAAGGGTGTCAAACTACAAAGAAAAATAGTCAAAATTGGATAAATATTTATGGTTTGCCATTTAAAGCCATGGTAATCATGGCAAGTTATTTTTTTTTCATGAACATATGAATGTTAAGGAATTCAAATCAAAAATCCATTTGATGAAATTTTAAGTTTAAGTTTTGATTTAGGATTTCTAAAAGTGAACAACAACACGTTAGACATTAATTAATTTTGCAAAAGACTATGAAAAGGACTTATATAATAAAAACCATTTGATGGGAAACAAATTAGGAGGATAAAGACCTATTAGCCACATTAAAAAATAATTCATACCTTTAAATATGTGGAATTCTAAAACTTAAAAAATTCAAAGAACTTTCCAAAATTGATCTAGGATTTTAGAACTTCAAAAGTCCTTTGCCACACATAAATGGGGTAAAATGTACATGATGTGTTAAGAAATTTTGTAGTTTATTATATAAGAAAACATAAAAATGTAAGAAAATAAAAATTTGTTATGATTTGAAATTATTATATCATTTTAAAAGATGAAACACTAAACTTACAAGGAATTAAAACATTTTCAAATTTTCATATTTATTAAAAAATGATGAAGAAAAAAACATGTCATGTACTTGGACATCTATAAACATTTATTATAACAAGTTGCAAAACAAATTGTTCCAAAATTCATTCATATGAAAAAAAAAATTGAGATAAAAAACATATAGTTTTTTAAAAAAGTAATCATGTCAGTTCATTGTATTTCGTTTGCACCCATCATCATCAAATGAAGACATTTCCATAAGCTTTTCTAATTATTGTTCAAATGACAATCCCAACATCCATCTAAGTGTTTCATCTCTAACCAATGCTTCTAGTTCATTATCATTCAACTCCATTTCCTTGTTCTTTCTTTCTTGTAGAATTAGTTTAAGCTGATTATCACCTACCATTGCATTTGGGTTTTCATCATTGTCACGTGTTGATTTAGATTTAGATTCAGTTTCTTCATAGAATTAAAAAGGTCTAATTTGACGAGGTTCTTTTATTTCCCTTCCTGTTAGAATCATCTCAAATTTGTAGTTCCTAAAACTTAGACCCCAAATTGTTGTTGATCCATTGCAACATATTGATCATATTTAATGATAGCATTTACACATTAAATTCTAAGCCATAGCATACTTGTATGACTTGGTGTTCAATGTCAACAATTGTACCAATCTTAATGAAAATTTTTAGCCTAAGCATCACATCAAACCTGTTTGTGTCAACAACCATGAAGTCCATTTTGCACACCACATCTCCAACTTGGATTAGAAGGTCATTAATCCTTCCCAAAGCTTGGATTATTTTTCCAGAAGTTGTCTTATAAGACTTTAAACTAGCAACTAAATGTATTAATCTAAACTTTCTAACCACATTGGTAGCAATGATAGACATGGAAATGCTAGTATCAACTAAGCCCTATATGATGTGGTTATTCATCTCAACCAATAGTTGTATGGTCTTGGTGTAGGTCTGATTTATATTGATCGTCCTTAAATTGGGCATAGTTGATGCAATTGTTGCAATTTGATTGGACTGCATTACTTCATTTTTCTTCCACCTTGCTAATTTCACTAGTCCTTTTAGATATTCCAATTCACATGGTATAGTTAGGATTGTTATCATGGGGTTCAAAGATATGTTCCCTATTATAAAGTGGGAGATAATCTTTGACTTCATTTGCTACTCTCATCAATCCTAATCTCTATGTCAACACCATCATTGCTAGCTCTTAGGTCTTTATTATCAAGATTGGGGATTGCATCAATTGGCATGTTTATAAGTATCTTCCTCTTGGGTACTCAAACATGAAAAAACACATCATAGTTAAATCCACACATTACAAGGAATTTGCAAATATTTGACTAGATTTACAACCCATTTTTTAATCGTAATTACCACATGCGACTTACTATAATGCTTAGTCGCCTTAGACAAGTCGCATAAAATTATAGTCACAAAAGACAATACATGGCATCAAGTTGCAAAGGCAATTGCATAAAGATGCGACTTACATGAACTTTTCATCCATCCAAACCGACTTACGTGGCATCATCATTTTGTGATTGATTTTACAATTAAAAAATGTAGTCACATTATTTATATATTTAAAAATATTTATTATTTAAATAATAATAATAATATTGTATTATTGTTAATTTCATTAAATTCAACATGTACCATGTTGACATGTGTCATTACATAGGCTAGGCTTAAAAAATTAGTTTAGATTGTTAGGTAGGCCACCTATTATGCCTACTTAGGGTTACCTTGTAGACATTTAGAATATGTTGGCTATGTAGGTAGGGAATATTCAATCAACATTCCAATGTTGACCACAACCCATGCCATTCATGAAGACTAATCCTTGAACCCCAAGGATGGAGATCAACTCCTTTACCACCAAGCCACCCCACTTGTTGTGGAGAATAAATTATGTGCATTTTATTTAACCTATTTGATTTTAAACATTACACAAAATATCATCTTTGAACTTTGATACTTATTAAGATTTCGTCCAAATGACAAGATTAAAGTTTAAACTTAAATTTTTTCTAGTAATGTACACAAACATATCTTGAAAATAGAAATTAATCTAAAAAGAAAAATATTTGAATTTTGTTATTCAATACAATTTCAAAGACCATTCCATGGAAAAAATAAATTCAATCACATGATTTATAAATGGATAATATAATAACAAATACATAAATAAATTTCATATTTTAAACTTTCATTTCATTCTAAAATTATATTACACAATTTTTCTTTTGATATACCATAATTTTACCAATAGAATTTAATTAAAATGTGTGATATATAATTTATTCACATATAATATTTATAAATGAATCTTAAATAAATTATGATAGAAATATAATAAAATTTATTTTATTAACTATATTTCTGATATAAAAGATTAATCTAAATAATCAATTTTAATTTCTAAATATTGATTAATGCCACATAATTAATTAATTTTATTGAACTATAAATTGTATTATGTTTACACTTATAATATTTTAATTTTTACTTAAAATTATGATAAATTTTTTATGTAAAAATAAATTATATTTTTTCACATCTCAAACATCTATTTGATTTAAGAAATTATGTTATACAATTTTGCTTATAATAGATCATAATTATACCAAAAAAATGTAATCTAAATGTATGATATGAAATGGGTCATAAATTATTCCTGCTACCTAATATATTCAATAAATAAATTACATTGCCTACTTAATATAGTAATTAATTCAAAAAAATCACATATATCAACATGATAAAATATTTATTATTTAACCCACATACATATGACCAACTTGCTACTTGCTACTTATTACATATCCTATTTATTGCCTATTTAATACATTAATTGCATAACCTACCTAATTATTTAATTACACTTACTACCTAAACCATAACCTATTTAATAAATAAATTACATAGCCTAATTGATTAAATAATTAATACAAGAACATTATCACATGTCAACAATATGATAAAATACCTATTACTTAACCCTATTTTTACCATTAATTGCCATGGGTCTTTTGAAATTTTTACAAACTCGCCAAACCTTACTACACATTTGATGGTTAATTCATTGAAAAAAGTTGAAGGAAAACAATTATACCACAAAATCTAACAATTTCATTGGTCAACTCCTTTTCTTTCACATTTGATTACATGTGCATTTGCGATTAAAATTTATAGTCGCAAATCAAGTTGACAGGATGCCACATGGTATCCAATGGCCTTTGAACCACCTTTGAAGTCACAAAAACAACTACATTTTCATTTATTTTGGGATGCCACTAAAAATCGATGATATAAATATATTTTTCATATTCATTTTCTTCCAAATCGACATTAATTGCAAGTATAAGTTGCATATGCAACTACAAACCACTTTGTGGTCGTTTATGTGACTACCAATCGTTTTTACCAAGTGCCACGGGGGACAATCATATTTAAAGTCGCAAAAAATGGTTGATTTGGACACAAGTTGCAAATGCATGGGTTGGAATGGATAGGATTCCTTGTAGTGACACATTTTTATTTAGTTGGGTTAGTGTTGTTTCCTCATCATCAACAAGAACCTCCAAAAATTTTGCAACAATAATTCCACTTTTAAAGTTTTTCTTCCAACACCTGTCTTCAATTTGCCCCATCTTGCCATAGAAATTATACTTCAAACCATAGTTCTATGTTTTATGTAGCCTTCCACATTTTTGGCACTTCGGTTAAAAGTTGGCATACTTTGGATAAATCATAGCTCGGTGATCTTCTGATTTACAAAATTCGCAACCATTGAAACTAGAAGAACCCACTTGAATAGCTATTGGTTATAATTTTGTTTGTTTCTTGAAGAAATTGACCAAAAAATTGCTTAGCATTTGGGTCTACTTTTCAACCATCGCATTTGTAACATTCATGAATTCTTCTTGCTCCTTGAGGGGATCAAATGGTGTCTCCCTTAATTCCCCAAGAACTTTTTCTAGCTCCAAAGCAATAGCCAATAAAGCCTCCATGTTGGCACAATCCCACACAATGCACAATTTCTTGATTTTTGGTTTTAATTTTGACAAAAACCTCCTCCTTTGTTCCACTTAAAAAAATTTCCCCTTGTAAATAATTTTTCCAGTCTATCATAATACAATTGCACCCATTACCTAAAGGTTTTTACTTGATTGCATCAAGTTGCACTTTGATTTCTTTAAGGTCAATAACTCTATATTTCTATTCCATGGTAGCTTTCAAGGTAGCCCAATCAGTAGGAACAAGTTCAATGCACTTGTACCATTCTTTCACCTTACCTTACAGATTGCGGTGAACAATTTTGAATAGTTTGACTTCATCATAGTTTTGGACCTTTGTAGTCATCTCTAACCTTCCCCAAAATAACTCATCCATCCCTTTAGGACTAGTCATCTTGTTAGTCTATTCCTATTTTAATCTAGTATATTTTTATATCTTGGTTTGGGTTGTCATTCAACATAATGAACAATCCAACGAATAACTAGACTAAACTATAGTGCATTTTGTCTTCATGTTCATAGTTCCACATCCATTCCCCCTTAGAATCTTTTCCTAACCTCCAAACTAAAATCCTAGATTTTTCAACTATGTGCTCTACTCGCACTACTTTGTTTCCTACAATGAATAATCCTTCAATTCTTGATGGAAAGAATCTAATTTTGTGATGAAGCAAGACAGTAGTAATGGGGATCCACAAGTCTCCTACTCTAGGGATCGATTCACTTTTTTCATGTAATTCAATAGCTAGTGGACTAGGCAAAGATGGTAGAGAAGAAATATTTGGTATGTTCTCGGGCAACCGTTGTCTAGTTTCTTGCTCCATCACTAGTCTTCAACCATACTTGACTTCTTGAGTAAAAACTAAAATGCACTACAAGAATAACTTGATCACCTACCTTTGTTCAATTTAAATCCAAGCCCATGATGTGAACCACCCCAAACCCTTGTAGTTGGAGGATGAAAGCTCCAACTATTGGTAGAATATCAAATCTTGGAAAAGGAAAGTCGAATTCACTCATAGCAAGATTTCCCTCTTGATGTTGAGCCTCCTCCAAGTCAGTTCTCCTATTTTGGTCCATTCAATTGTTTGATTATGCTCCACCTCTACATCATCACAGTAGACTGACATGGTATAAACACACACACAAATCACTTATTAGAATTTACTAACCAACCAACTCTAATACCAAAATTGGGGGTAGAGAAGTTTTTGCCACCATACCAGTTGCATTACCTTTCATACACATAACTTATTCACACAATTGAAAAGTTTTATTGATAGTATCATGGAGACAAACTTCTAGGAATTAACACACACACACACAACCACTCAAACACATTCTGTTTACTTCAATCCTTAACAACCCTAAACTGGAGAGAATGGATCAGAACTCTCCCAATTCACTTGTCAAGTCAGTGACAAGTATCATCCTTTGCACATGAGGAGAAAAACCCAAATGATTCCCTTTGTTTGGTCAACCAAGAAATTCCAAACCTAGAGACCCTTATTCCATTATCCCATAATAGAGAGGAATTTTCCCAAACTTGTGCACATTGGACTTGTAAGATTTATGAACCTAAACATTGCCATCCTTTCCACCACTTCCGATTTCAAGTTAAGGAAAACACAACACATCACATGCATTATTCTACTCTACGACTTCAAAGAAAACTGTTTACACAACGAAAAGTAAAATTAGGATGTAAACTTTGTCTTGCAAAGAACATAAAAACCCAAAGCAACACCAATTTTCACAAAATACTTAGCTTCCTTTGCCAAGAATTCTGCTCCCTTAAATCCTTCCTCTCACTCCTTATCTCCATCCATCAACTTGCATTCCCACCATACAACGCCTCCGTCCAACAAATCCTTACAAAGCTTATCGGCCAATGCAACACTCAACCACAGACTAGAAATTGAATAAAAGAAGTAATAGCATAGTCACTGCTGGCCACCATGGTCTCTTTTCTTCAAGGACAAACTGCCAAAAGGTGATGGTCACATCACCATGCAATAAAGCACCCTAAAAAAACCCTAACTATGTCCTACGATACACAAGATATGCCTTTAAGTTACATCAGTTCCACAAGCAATGGAGCTTGGAAATCCAAAAAATTCAAGTTCTGGTTTTAGGAATCGAACCTAGTTTTTTGGTCTGGTCCTGAGTAAGTTTGACCATAACTGGTGGTAAAATTTCAGTTAACCTGCAGCTGGCCCCTGGTTCTAGTCCTTCTTTTTTCAAAATACTTTTTTCTCTCCAAAAGTCCCATTTCCAATTCCAGTTTTAATTCTAGAAAAACCAGGAACTCAGTTTCAGTATGGTTTCGATTCTTAAAAACTCAGAACCCCATTCTGGTTTGGTCTTTACTAACTGGAATTGGAACCTGTGGTTCTAAGCCTTCAAACTGGGTAGCTGCCCAACATTGGTTTCAAGTAGTGTTCAGCAATTCTTTACTTTTATTTATAAAGAACCTACTTCTAGGCCTATTTATTATTTTAAAAATCATTTATAAAAGTCACAGGAATCTAGTTCTAGGTCTGATTATTTTTTTAAAAATTCATTTTGATTCCAATTCCAATTTCAAAAATTAGACTTGATTCTGGTCCAATTCTTACTAACTCATATAAGAAACAATAGTTAACTGTCGATTAACTTTTAATTAAGCCATGGTTCTAGTCGTTTAATTTTTTAATTTGTTTTTCAAAAAAAAAAAATTTCAATTTTTTTTCAAGTCTTGATTTCAATTTTGATTTCATACCTAAATAAAACTAAGAACTCAGCTCCAGGTCCAGTTCTCTAAAAAATAATCTGGGTCCAATTCTAGGTTGGATTCTCTAAAACATAAATAAAAATCTGATTCGAGCTCTGATTATCATTCTAACCAGACCTGATGGTTCTAACCTTCCAAGCCGGGTATGCACCCAACATTGGTTCCAACTTCATTTGCCGAAAAGCAACGCACAAATTAGCAAAATGTTGCGTTGTAAACAACTGAGGGGGATGGGGGCAGGGGAGAAGACCTGTGACCGCACTCTGTTTACTTCCTCTTACAAATGTGGCATTAAGAAAGAAGCCCATCCCGAAATTGTGGAATTGAGAAGAGAAATAACAGAGCAGGTGAGTTGTTCTACTCCATTATACATTGACCCCCAATAGCTGAAGCACTTTTTACACCCAATTTCCTCTACTCAAAACCTTAATTAGAAATATAATATACTCATCAAGGGGGGCGAGATATGAAATCAGCCATTTGGATTCAAAGTTTACACACTCAAAAATATTTGCTATAAATTTCAACCAAAATGAAACAAGGGACTTTGAACAAGACACCTATGCAATGTGCATGCGTCATAATATTGCACTCACGAGAACAAAGTTAGGTGCTTATAAAAATAATTTCAGGCCATAATGCGGCTCTTCAGATAAGAATGAACTCTTGCAATTTACAGAACATGAATGTCAGGAACTTAGAAAATGGCCAGCAACTTCTAAGAGAATTCAGGCTGACAGGAACTTGTAGATCTCTGGCTGCCCACCTGCTGATCCATGAGCTTCATCAATGCACTCCTGAAGCCAAGTGATCGAACTCACTAGTTGGAGGCCACATGCATGCACTCCTACACGTTTTCCATGCATAACAGATAACTAGTTCAGACATCCCTTTTTTTGGGTTTTATTGGATGAGCATTTTCATTTCTTAAATGGTAGATTTTTCTCCCTTCAAAATTTTAACTTGATTTGTGGACTTTTTTGTTTTGGCGAATTAGTCTTCAGAAAATGAATTAAAGGGTGATTTTCTAAGACTTTTGCGCCAGTTTTTGAAATAAAAATAATTAAATTAGCCACATCTAGATCTAAACACGTCCTAGTTAGGTCGTCACTTGTAGCAGCACTTTTGTAAAAATGCTACAGCCCACTTGGAGAGTCTCCATTTAATGCTAAGGATCCTGGTCAGTAGACACCTACTTGAGGAATTTGAAAAAAAAAACCCTGGTTAAGTGACAAGAAGTATGATGTAAAACTTCACAAATGTCCCTCTGAGCTCTCAGAGGTTAAAGGCTATCGCCTGCTCTGAAAATTATTCTTAGTGGGTTCCTTAAAGGGCAGAAAAGTTGGAGGTGATTTGCTTGCCACTAAGGGAATTTGGTATATGACAATGCAATCTCATATTATGTAGGACAAGCGGGTAACCCTCGCCAAGACTGCCAACATTGTGTATATATAGGCAAGCATTGTACATATTTTCAGGACTATCATGAATTGTGGGAGATGGAACCAACCTCAAGCTAGAAAGATTTAGGTCAAGTACTGAATGGTTGGCATTGAGTCTAAGCGTCAAGCAAGCTTAAATTCGGAGTCATTGCATTTATGTGGGTTGTTACTTGTGCTGCTAACTTGACCCATCGAGTGTAAGTTTTCAAGAATCTCACTTGAGTAACTACCACAAAAGCCAAATAAGTAAGACAAACTTGGTCCTTTATTCCAATGGATGCAAAGGTGCTTATCCAATTCTATGGCACTCATCAGCTAAGAGCCTCCTATAGAGGGTCTTCGAAACAGACAACTTGGGTCATAAAGCCAAGGAATCTTCAACGTGTTACAATCAGTGTTCAAAAAAATTAAAAAAAAAATTTAGGAATTTTTGTTTGTAGCCAAAGTGGCCATCATCCCTAGCAGGATTTAGTCAAATGTAGCTAGCTATAAACCATATATGAAGTATAAATCTCTAGTCATCCTTCCATATTTTCTGCGTTGAAAAACAAATATAGAAATATTTTAACTTTTACTATTGTCTTCTCCTCACATTTGATGATTGAAAAACCTCCAAAATCATTTTCGTTTTCAAAAAATCTTTAAGTTCCTTTTTTGGCAAAATTTTGGCAATAAAAAAAGGTTTGAACACAATTGAAGGAATTGCATTGCTGAGATACCCTGGACTCAAGATTAATCAATCAAAAGGTGACACAAATCTTTAGTCATCCTTCCATATTTTCTGCATTGAAAAACAAATATGGAAATCTTTTAACTTTTACTATTGTCTTTTCCTCACATTTGATGATTGAAAACCTCCAAAATCATTTCATTTTCAAAAAAAAATTGACTTCCTATTTTGGCAAAATTTCGGCAATAAAAAAAGGGTTGGATACAATTGAAGGAATTGCATTGCTGAGATACTCTGGACTCAAGATTAATCAATCAAAAGGTGGCACAGTAACAGCACATAAGTCCCATAACTCATGGGTGTATGTGACCCAGCAGAGACCACTCCACCATACGGTGGAAACCTGTTATGACTCAGTTGTGGGTGACCTACAATAGAGTTACTAAGGTTCCACCTTGCTAACCTATCCTGTAAAGCCTCCTCCTCCCAGTACACTACCTATGTAAACAGGTAAGGAATGTAAGTGATTACTATGTAGATAGATAAGTAGATGCATGTGAATGGTCGGTTGTCTGTACATCGCTAACCACTGTGGTTCACAATGTGACAGGAATAGAATGAAAAAGTGTTTCATATCCATCCATGCTACATGGTGCACCGTTGGATGCTGGTTCACTCTCGCCCAACTCATGCCCCTCCAAGGGTGTTAACTTGTATCTGGTGCTGAATCAAGATATGGATAGGAAATTTTTCACAGCCAATGATGTGTGGTGTCAAGAGGCCCCCTTTTCCCCTTTGTTGGAAGGGGAGGGGCCCTCCTCTTTGTTGGGAGCTATTTTGGATTTTGGCGTTCTCAATGTGGTCCATATGGTTGTCAGCATGTTCTCAATAAGTTCTCAATGTGTTCTCCGAGTAGTTCTCAATTGTACTTCACTTTATGCTAACTCATTTGCCTAGAGTTCTAGGCGAGGCGCTAAATACCCCCTAAAGAGCTTTGTCCGGCGCTGGTTTCGGGCCTGACAGTGCAGCCCTGCGGAGAACTGCGTTGTTCTGCCGCAGGGTTTTTCAATTTTTGCCCTTTTTGAGTTTGTGTGTGGAATCAAGTTTTCAAAGAAACATAGTCCTTAGTACCTGATGGTATGCCAGTGGTTAGTGCTACATTACCTGAGGGAGGTTGTGGGTTCAACACCTGCGCCTGCAATGCAAAACGTGTGCGTTGGCAATGAAGAACCAGCAGGACGTTATTTGCTTTTTTGAAGAACTGAAGTACATTTAAAACCGGGTTGCATGGTTTGTTGCAGAACTGTGCAAGGCTGAAAAAGGTGTGCAAAAAGACAAGCGAAACCAGCGCCGGACAGAGCTCATTAGGGGGTGTTTAGCGCCGGGCGAGTTCTAGCCATCTGACGGGTAGAGATTGACAAAACTCTGCAAAACTTTATTTATAAACACACCACTAATTTGGAAAATGTACAAAAGCATTAGGAAGCAAGAAGGAGATATTGGCCAATAGAAAGATTACAGTATGTCTATTTTGGGAGTGTACAAACTTAAAATTTTCATCACATGCTTTTGTGATGGGGCCAATGAGAGAGGCTCATCACCAGGTGACCACCCAATTCATTCATAGAATCGCACATATCCCAGACAATGCGAGGTTTTAGGTTGTCAATGTCTGATCAAGTTGTCAAAAGACAAGGCAATTGCTATTTAAAGTATATTCCTGGTGCGGGAATTCCCAGGACTGCACGAAGTAAAAAGTGTTTGGTTTTGTTCCCAACCTCCAGAAAGAATGCAACTGCAAAACTTCTGACCCAGTGATTTTTTGGTGGCAAATTTTCACTTTTTATTGAAATCTATTGAGTGAAAAACTGAAAAATATGGTGAATTTCCGTTGTAATTTTTTTTCCATCATAAAATTTCCATTACATAAATCAAAAGTGAAAAAAAAGAAAAGAAAAACTAAACCTGTTTCATCCTGGCCCCTACAAAGCCCATACTCTCAGAATAAACCCTAAACAGTTACCTATGAAAGATGACTGTGTTCCCAAATTTCTGCCCATGCCATTAGCCCAGGCCGAAAATGGTGACCAACAGTTTTGGAGATAGAAATTTCATGCAGCCAATGGGAAGGCTCAGCATGCACTCATAACCATCCAGTTTTTTTTCTTTTTGAGCGCGAGGGGTGTGGGACAGGGATTTTTTTCCAGGGGTGCACATTTGTTTCTGTTTCGCAAGGGGGGTCCAAACATGGGATCCTATTGGGGCACGCGCAATGTTCCAAAACATTTGCTGATGGGCCAATCAATAGATCTCCTGTAAAAGAAAAGTAAAAGTTTTGAGCGCACCCATGATCTAATTAATATGAATCACACTATGTCCTCATATTCATGCACGACTTTATGATGAGGGTGCAACAGATGATTTGTGTTCATTTTTATTGGCCTTGCCTACCAAGGCAAGGATATTATGTTTAGATTCATTATAGAGTATAGTAGTTTAAGGATTATGGCCCCTAGGTAGTAGGTCTATTTTTATTCCTGGATTTTTTAAAGATGATATTTGGGCTTCTTTTGAAACTTGAGATTAGTTATAGAGTTATGATACTTTGAAGGCTTTTGGTGCGGATTTTTTTGAAATTATATTTTTGCATAGTGAAATATTTGAATTTCTATAATTCTTCTTTTGCCTTAAGATACTTTTCAATGTAAATGGCAAGGCCACAGTGTGACACACCCCTTGTTTGGTTGCTGACAATTCTCTGTTGAAAAGAAAGAGGTCGAGACAAAAGCTATGTAAGTGAACACCTAGACAGGTTATTTTTGACCCAGAAAAAATGAGTGCTAGCTTTTGGGCTTCAGTTAAACCAGTACCCACCAACACACCATCCAGATGGTATGTGGAGGACAGGAAACACTTTTTCATTGTATTCCTGTTCCACAACTAACCATGGTCGTTACCTATGTACTAAACCCTGCACAAATAATTTCTACCAACATAGTAGACACCAAGTGCCTTATCTACTTACATAGTAACCGCTAATAATATTCCTTACTCTACTTACTTATGATCCCTACTTACCCATTTACATAGGTAGTCATGTAGTTACAGCTTAAGGTGAAAGTAGGAGGGTTTACAGGACAGGTTACTAGAATGGAACCCTAGTACTTCAGTTGTGATTTATCCACAATTGAGTCATAACAGGTTTGCAATGGATAGTGCACAGAGTGTACTGGTTCACTGGTTCACTCTGGCATACCTAGGTTTTGCTGGATTCATCCATCCTGGTGGTTCTGCATCCTATTGCTGGTCCAGGTGTCTAGTTTCTACGTCTAGTGACCACGCTTGCAATCTTTGTTCAGGAACGCTTGCAGCTGAAACACGGGCTTCACTGTGGAAGAGCCTTTCTTTCTTTCTTTCTTTCTTTCTTGCTAGTGAGAAATTTGAAGTTTTTGGTCCTAAATTCAATGATTAAAAAAATTCTCCAAAAATGGAAAAATAAAATAAAAACAGTCACCAGGTTTTTTTTAATACATGGTTCAAATAGGTAGCCAAACTGTATAAGAATTTTTTAGAAAAACTCTTGCATATTTTATTAATAGCCAAATTTGGCTAAATTGGCTTATGGATGATTATCATCTCGACTACAACAATTTTTTTGGGTAATTTATGGATTAAATTATTTAAATATTATATAACATTTTATTTGTGGGATATCATTTTTGCTATTTCTTTCTTTACCTTCCTGATCTTGCAAAGGTACCACCTTAATTACTTGATTCGATTTGCCGGTCTAAAATTCACTCATCATGTGTGTGGTGGGGTGAAAAGTTAAAACTGATGGATCACAGGGCTAGTCCTATTTTGGGAAATTGGACTTCCGCGTAATAAGAAGCGGCAAACGCTGAGATCCACATTCATTCGCCACCTTTATTGGCGCTTAAAGGGCGATCGTCAAGTCTCCTCGTCTCCTCCCCAATTCAGTTCGTTCCTGATCTACCTGGTTAGGAATTACCTATTATTATTAGATTATTCTAACAACTTAGTGGATTCTTGCGTCATGCTCAGTATCAGCCAATACAGCGACGCAACGTAAATCTAAATCTAGGCTAGATTATGTTGCAGGCAAGATACCTTCCTAATTGAGCAGATCTTCTGGGCCCCTGACTGACTGGCTGCCTTCCACACGCGGCTCTTCAAATACTGCTCTCTCGCTTTGTTTCTTTCACCCTCCTCCTTGGCCTCTACACATTCTATTCCCCACTTCTCTCCATCTCTCTCGCTGTTGTTCTCTCTTTCTCGCTCTCTAGTACTCTCATTCTGGCTCTCCCTGTTCTCTTTTGGAATACTGCTGACATGAGTAACTTCTTGGGTAGTGCCAGTACCCAACACAAGGTTCGTTCAATTTGTTTTGTTCCTCTAGTGTTCGTCTCAGAGCTACTCCACCCAATGTTTTCTGTTTTCCTCCCACAAGAAGAGGTCCTGCCTGCAGGCTGGTTGTCATCACTTGCTCACCTTATGGGACCGAATGCAACAGTAATATTACCTTGCACTGCCGCGGTGAAGAAGAAGAAGAAGTGGTTGTTTGTTTGAATATTAGCTCGCGTAAGTACGTGAGTAGGTTGCAGGGCAGTTGCAGCAGTTGGGAACCCGGCGGGATTCGCGAGGGCGAGCTCCTCTGGTGTTATAACCAACGATGTTTTGCTGCTGTTGGGCGTACTCAGTGCAGCTTCTTGATCGCCATAGCTTGGCACGATTCGCTCACTTGTTTCTCGTTCTCGTACTGCTGAATGCTAATTCAAATTGAGAATTATTTTTCAGCAGCTCCATGTTTATGCAGGTCGCTAGACTGCTTGTCAATGCGTTTTTTTCGAGTTATACGGTTTCAGATCTTCAAATAGTATTTGTATACTCCTCATCAGTTAGATATGATTGTCAGGTCCGTGTAAGTGTGCCGTGAGTTCCAGGTTCGTGCAGCCGGTTTTTGCTTTTTATTGGTTGACGTGAAGGTCGATGCAGGTTATAATATTGCGCAAAAGTTGCAGGCGTCAGTATCAGTCAGGAAAGATTGAAGTAGGTCATAACTCTGGATGTATTCTGGATCAACCGATATCACTTGTAGAGAGGCCGACGTGCGTTCAGATGAGTCTAGATGTTGCGTTGTGTTAGTGTGCTGCTAGAGGGGAATATACAACAACTGCTGCTGCTTTATTGAATCTGGTGTTTGAGAGTCGATTTAGGAGGCATTATGGTGATGCATTTCAGTTGCGTCGACTCATTTTGTTATGCATCATAGTACTTATAGGTTCAGTTCTATTGTTAGACTGCTCTAGAAGAAGAGTTTGGAGTCTATTTGAGTACGTAGGAATTAGGAAGAGATTCGTGCCAAGCTGTGTGCGACCAAGGGGCTCAACTTCAATCCAGCTACGTCGTCCACAGAAGAAGAAGACATGATGAGGTGAGATTCTGGGTGCTTAAAGAACACACAACGTCTTTGGGTGAAAACATCGCCACATAACATTCATGGGTTCTTCCGATGCATATCGAATGGATTCAACAGAATAGAATCGATGGTGTTTCAGTTGTTATAGTTCGGTGATATATGTCTACACTCCACCTTCTAGCATACTTCGGGTCTCTTTCCATTAGGCTGCTGCGATCACAGTTACACACCGTTTTGATCACAGCTGCGATCAGAGTCACACAGCCTAATGGAAAGCCACCGACATAGGGCCTTGTTTTTTTCGCTTTCCATGGAGAGTTGCAAGTGCGTTGAAATTATGTGATTAATCAGCACATGTTCTCATGACAGCAGAAAACAGGTGTCACAGTCACTGAATGGTGAATCACAGTTTGACTCTCAGCTCTCACAACTCCTGCAATTCGTCAATGCTTGACTGGTAGAGTTTTGAGATGAGTATCAGCAAAGCTAGTTAAAAAAACATTATGGTAAGCTGCTGTGATCATGTCTACTGGAATCATGTACTTATGATCTACAAACAGGATTTCATTTCCAGTGGAAGCGTTGGTGCAGGCACTCCTTCAAAATTTCAGACAAATAAATGTGCTGTTTCAGGTCATGCTCTTCCGCAGTTCTTTTTCAATTGTTCACACGAAGTCTGATTTCCTTGAATGCTGTAATTGTTTTTCAGATTCTGTACTAATTTTTGACCTGTAAATTACTTTTGAATCTTGCAGCACTGCCAAAAGTGCACATGACAGTTGCAGGTCATGCATGATGATGATCAATGACTTTAAACTATGCACCCTCGGTTCTGTCTTGTTGGAGTGAACGAAGAATATTGTCCTTACAACAGACCTAAAATTGTTGAAATTATACTCAGCACGGGTCTTTTTTCTTCCCAGGAAGGATTATTATTCCTCTAGATAGAACACAAGCATATGTTGCAGCATGTTAGCATATAAGTATTAGTGGCAAACTGTGAGCTTGTGTCTTGATCAAAACTCGTTCTGAGTTGCAATCGACGTGCTGTTTAAGACGCTGAGTTTTAAGTTTGCAAACAATATTGCTCTCCTTACACAATATCTCTGTGATGTGAAATTCTCAAATTCTTGAAGTTTGAAGAAGCTCAAACAATACTCTAAATATACCCATTTTTCACTGCAACTTCTCCCACTTTAGTCACCAGAAATTTCTCCCGATTTAGGAGTTTTTTTATCATCACCTAATGTTTTTGGAGTATTTCAACCCAATCACTCGTTTCAGTCACAATAAAACTTCTCCTAATTATTAAAGTGTATTAAGCACTATTTAAGACCTGGAAAAATGATGTCCTAATCAAGAACAGATGGTTTATCTACCTTTAATTAATGACTAATTACACCCCTCTTACTCAAAGCAAAAAATATTCTGACTTTGGAACACATCACCTTTACTTAGGAAAAAATAAGTCATATCTTTACTTTTTTGGGAAACTGTATGAAAAATAAACACCTCTGCCCTAATGCCTGAGAAATAAACACCTCTGCCCTAATGCCGCTTAGTGAGAAGTATAATTAAAGAGTAATTTTGTGCACAATAATTATCAATCCAAATGAAAAATTGAAAAACCGTTTGTTTGTATTTGGAAAGTGTCAATACAAGCAGGCAAATGCACATGTCACAATCAATTAAAAATACTCCTTCCCATCAACAAATGAAATAACTTTCAATACTTAAGTCCAAATTTTAATGCTTAGTATGTTAGTGGCAAGTGACGTAAAATATGTTATTTTTTTCAGATAATAACTATATTTTCTAATATTATTCACCGAGATAGTTGCCACAAAAAGCAAAAATTAGTAATAATAAGCATCATATTTATTTAAACAACCATCATGGAAAATGACAAGGGACATATAGGGGGAAATTTCTCAACCCCACTTTGAGGGAACTGTGAGGTTGCCACTAACACTCCCGAAAATGGAACTTGGGAGTTTTTCAAAACTCCCAAAAATTTAGAACGTAATTGCAGGGGTCAAAACACTTCGCATCGAAATGTTCTTCATACTGTTAGAAATGTTTTGAAGTGTAGATGTCCAAAATGGCCTCGCATGAGCCATTTAAACATCTGCAGCACAAGTTATAGTTGAAAGAAGGGCCGGGAGTCCAATTGACAGTTTGACTCCCAACCATTAAAAGTCAGGAATCGACCCGATCCCGATGTGTGCAGGTGGAGTGCGACACACCGCTGGAAAGCTCTGAAGGAGAGTTACAACTTTGTTTCAAACCTCATCCCAATCGGAGGTTGGAGCTAGAAGTTACGAACACCCAAAGTCCCAGGAGTCCAAACCGAAACAGTTTCAGGACCTCACTTTGGGAGTCCCGGGAAAAAATGCCATTTGGATGCAAGTGCAGCAGAGAGGCACAGAGAATACTACATGGGGGAAGGTGGTGGCTTCCCCCGAGTTTGGGCCGTGGTGAGTCAAGTGAATCCAGGGTTGCCCATGGCTTGTTCCAACATCAAGAGTGTTCCGAATGTGAACTAACCAACTTGTTGGTTGGTTTTGAATGCAGGACCGAGTAACTAAATAGCTTGTCCCTCTTCCCAGTCTAATCCTGGAGCTTTCAACACACCCCTCTTACCCCCTTTAGTGTTGGAAGCTGGGAGCGACACCAAGTTCCAACTACTTCCGCTTTTTAACATAGTTGGACCCTTTTTGGGGCTAACGAGGAACTTGGGGGCGCGTTAGGAAATGTAGAATGTAGGGGAAGTAACAACCAAACCATACTTTACATTTCTCAATTTGTGTGAAAATCATAAAATGATATATTTGTGCAAAATTCATGGGCTTCAAAGTGTAAAAACAACATAAAAATACATATGTATTAATTTTATATAAATGATGTGTTTTTTTAATTTATAATGTTTTGATGTACATATGACTTACATTTTAATTGAATTTATGTGATCATTATGTTGTAATTTTGCATAAAAGTATATAATTTGTGTATATTAAACATGAACAATCATATTAAATTATATCATAAAGTTCGTGCAAATTTTGTATGAACCTATGAATAGCAAAGTTCATATAAAATTTGTACAAATAGGTATGAACATATAAGATTTGCAATGTAGAAGGGGAAATGTTTTAATAGTTGGATAATTGATAAAATCATGAATGGGGGTGTTTATATAACCTAATTTGAGTCGAAACAAATGTTGTGTGTGTAAATGTAAATCATAATACAATACCCTTATGAAAGTATTACATTTCAAACTTTTCATTAACGATTACATGTTTTTAAAACAACATTGCAAAACCACAATGAAAGCAAGATGACAAGGGAAAACTTGAATAAAGTCGTTTATGAAACTTGTAACAATGCTAGGAATTGCAAGATAATCCTGATGCCATCATTTTAATTTGCAAAGATTGTAGATGAAGAGGAACAACATGGGGTAGTTCACTTTAAATTGTATTTGCAATCTTGACCAAAATAAATGGAATTGTAAAACAACCACAAAAAATGAAAGCATGACAAAAAGAGTAAGAATAATTAATAAAAAATTCACTTGAAATAAATCATTATTAGAATTTTCAACAACGCAAAGAATTATAAGATGATAATACCATCAATACACTTGCAAACAATGTCTACACAAAGGAGAGAAACATGGGAAAATTCATAATATCGTGATGAAAAAGGTTTTGCAAGATATCATCCCTCCACACCTAACGTTATTTTTTTTCCTACCTACTTCCCTTTTCATTCCTCATGCCTAAATGCCCCTTTCTTCTTCTTCCCCCTTCTTTTTTTGTTAAACCAACTCCATTTCCATAGTTATTGTTTTGAGGGAAGAAAAAGAGAAAATGCAATATTACATATGTATTGTGCGTGTGTGTTTTTTTAATGTATTTACATTATTTAACTTGGTGTGTTAAAATGTATAAATGTACATGCATTGTTTTTACAAAATTACACTTACACATCCAAACTTATACATTTACACTTAGCTAATGTTTATATCAAAAACCATATACAAACAACACTAGTTGAAACTTATGAAGGTTATTTTTAACACAAAAGTTCTAGATCAAATGAATTAAGATATCATATAATATAGAAAACACAAAGGTGAAATGTACAAATTGTCTTAAGCTAAAATCACTTTCACATTTAAAGCTTGGTCTTTATATGTGCTACACCTAATGAGGAGCTTATCACACAAACCTTAAACTCTCATTCACCAAGTACACATGTTTTCCTTTTTGAATGTTTTCATGATGAAAACAATACATGAGTTTATTGTAGATCATAAATTCATTATGCAAAAAAGTCTTATCACAACGTTTAATTTTAGATTAACAAACAAAAATATGAAATGGAGAACCAAGAATGATCCAAAACCTCCACCCACAATCCATTAAATGCTTGAAGGGAAGGTGAATGAATCATCCACCCCTTTCATTTTGGTTTAATATGTATTAGATCATTTGTTAAAATAACCTAGTTTAAATTTAAAGCTAATGCAATATATTTGAAATGAGCAAAACTAATTCAAAATGTGATGTTCACATGTATCAAAAAAATTCAAATGTAGAATTTTTATTTTTGTGACTACAATTTTTTGGGGGTGTAACATGCTTTCACCCAAATAACAATAGATTGTGTCAAACAAAGAATGCATAAGATTAAAACTATGCATAATTGATGATATTTTGATTAAAAATGACAATCTTTGGTAATAAATGGAAACATGTTACAAAATTGATGATAAATTGTGTTAAGCAATCATAGAATGTGTCAATAGCTCAAACAATTTGTGTGAAAATTTTAACACATTTTTGTTGGGATCGTTGAAAATATTACCTCAAGCTAATCAATCCTATTCAAATCACAATGTAATGCTAATTCTAATGGTTGTCACTAACTATTTGTTCAAAGTTGACATGAAGTGCAAATTCACCTTTGATTATACAATCATTGTGATTTGAAAAGGCCCTCCACATGTAAACAGAAAAAAACAACAACATTAGACTTAGTAGTACAAAACCAAATTTCTTAGTGCAATATCCAAATCTATCCTTCAATTATCTTAGATGGCATATTGTGTTTAGTGACCAAACTTTGAAACATAAAACCTTTCAACATTGAACAAACTTAAAGATATGTTTCTAGTTTATCCTGTACTATGTGAACAACATGGTGGTTAATATATTAAAAACGCCATATTATTTTAACTTGTTAGTCATTAGATGGGACACCATTACACTAAAAAATCATTCCTATGTTTGAAATCCAGTTGAACACATTGATTTGTTCATGATCCAAAAACTAATTTTATGACAATAAAAAAAAACTCAGAATTGTGATTATATTGTTCTTTCATTTAGCAAGTCATCCAAATTGGAAATTGGAAATTGGATGACTTGCTAAATGAAAGAACAATAGAATTACACATGGCCTGTGTGTCTCCCTCCCCTCTGGGATTGCCCTCTAGGAGTGTTTCTCATGCAGAAGCATTGCATTGTGAAGAGCCACAGGTTCACTGCATGTGCAGATTCATGCTAGTTGTTGTTATGTAATCTGCTGCGACAAATTATTCTGAACATATTATTTGCTCATCTGTGGCAATACTTGTGCAACAACAAATCAGCTCTACCACTGGATGCAACGACAAGGGAGATCATGAAGCCATTTGACACAAGAGTGGACACAGAGAGGAGTTATTCTAGAGTACATGAGTCCACTCAGGGAGAGTTCTTATGCCTACTCCTCAAGATTGAGACTGATCTTACACCTAAAGTAGGCGCAGGATCTTTCCTCTTTCCAAACAGGGATATATAAGGTGCCCTCCAAATAGCCCATATTTAATATACATAAAAACTTATATGTCCTGATTTTTTTCTCAAATGTTAGAGTACTAAAGAAAATTAAACTTTAAATTTTTAAAATTTTTAGGAAATGAAGAACTAGAAACTATATGCAACAGGCTTTGTGGCCACTTCAGGTTCTGGTTCTAGCTGGAGGCCAGTTCCTGATCCCAGTTCTAGTTCTGTTTTTAAATTTTCAGAACTTAAAACGGAATGTCTTTGGTAACCAATAATGGGCCCAAGAACCTAACTCACCAAAAACTAGAACCAGATGACACAAGTGTTCACCCCATTCAAATTGTGAAAGCATGGCAAGCCATCTAGGGATCATACAAATATATTGGATGGCGTGATAGGGTTACAAACAAACCAATTTCAACATTTTCACTTTCGCACCCACGACATGGAGGATTGCTAGTTTTTGTAACGGGTTCTAGCATTGTACAAATCCTTTTCAGAAAACTCAACTCCAAATAGATACAAAACTTTTGGCAACGAATGAAATTTTACATATTTTCAATGTTTGTTTTTTGAATGCTTGTACAAAGCTTCTAATTCTACAATAGAACTAGAAGAAGGCTTGCACCAAAGTTTTACATATGCAATTAATACCTCCAAACTAAATGTGTCAATATGAATGCACAGCAACTGAAAAAACCATACTTCAGTCAGGGAAGGGTTGATTTCATTTTTGGCCCTGAGGGCCAAAAGTCAATTTGCCATCAACAAATTCACCATCTCCAGCTCTTGGTAATCCTTGTTGTGTTGTAGCATCACAAAGCTGTGCCTTCATACATTTTGTAGAATACCTCATTTGGTTTAAGTTGAAAGCACCATGTGTCCCTCATCCAAACTTTTCAGTGCTCTTTTGTGGTAGGCCTTTCTTGCAGCATCATAAAGAACTCAGAGAATTTCCCTAGTGTATTTGGAGAGCACCTTATGTCCATGACTATCCCTCTTAGAAAAGATGAGGGGATATTAGTCTACTCCTTAAGAGAGAGTGGTCTTATGCCTACAGGATATTACACCTACTTGTAGGCATAAGATCCTTCACTCTCCAAAGGAGTAAGCATAAGAGCCCTCCCCTTCCCACACCCCATGATCTACATATGTTTAGATTCATGATAACCTTCGTCTCATGGTTTACAACGGGTAAAGCCCTGGGCGGGGGACATTCCCCAAATCTGGGCAGACTTGGAAACCACTTCATCATAGGCACCTTGTTTCAAGAATGTCCCCCACCCGTGGGCTTCACCCTACATGCATGAGACTGTGATGAGCAAATTACATCAATTATGCTTCCAGTGCTATCAAGGATGCAAAAGGATGGTGATCAAAGAAGTCCTTATATATGTACAGCAACAAACTCATCCAATGGACAGTAGTAAGACATGCAGTTCTTCAGGGCTTTTATAGCTACTTCACAAGTGCCTCTGGCAGTCTAATTTCATCTGTTGCCACAATTCACCTAAAAATAAAAAGTCTGTTAAGAACTGACTTGGACACAAAAGAAGAGAAGCTACAAAATAAAGCATGCAAGAAATGTGGGGTGACTTACCCCTTTATTGGAGAAAAGGTCCTCACTTGAAGTTCACACCATCTTGTTCCTTGTGGTCTCACTCTTACAATGTGCCTTGCTACTGGCTCCTAATTTCAATTATCTACCTAAAGCCCTTCTAAAGCTCTTGTAGGGTACCTCTGGATCTATCCTCGCTGTCAACACTCCCTCAATCAGCGGTTCAAGCTTTCGGCAAAGTAAGTCCCTTGGAGCATGACTTTCCACCAATGCAGGCCCACTCTTGGCTAATGCCTTGGGAAGTGGGCCTTCATTTCTGGAAAGCCCTGCTCCTTAGAGTTACCTACCACAAGAGTTTTCAAATCAACCTGGCAATGAGCATTGGAAAATGGCCTCCAAAACCAAATTTTTACAAAACAAATGAAAGACAATGTGAAACCACATTGAACCTGGAGAGAAGATTCCATGAACATAAAAGGTTGTTCCAAGGATAAATTCTGCAATTCCACCGGCAGCAGCAGATAGCACACTCCTGCACAAATCTTCTACATATTTCAATTTCTCTGTGCCCTAGTTTCTCAGCCCCAATGTTTACATCCTCTGCCCTGCCCCCTGCATATCTGCAACCAAGTATTCTCTCCCTCAGAAAGCTTAGCCTCCCAGGACCACAGCTCCTCTGTGAGAACTAAGAGCAATGGTGCAGCAAATTCTGGATGAAGAAAAGTCAAAACATGTTGGTTTGGCTTAGCGAAATTGTTTTGACCCAGCATTTTTGCACACGATGCTTACTTAGGCTGGCAAAAGGCTCCAAAAGCCCAATACCTGCTGTTGATTGGCTAGATAGTTTGATTGGTACAGGTGGGTTGCTATTAGTAGTCTCCCACCATTTGCAGTTCCATTTTTAGTTTTATGGGTGAGGTTGGAAAAAAGAAAATAACTAATCTTGGGGATGAGAAATATTCTTGCAGGGCCACACACCGAGCACTGGTGGAGCTGCTCTAAGAAATCAGGTTTCTTGGGCACACTTGATGTTTAGAACTAGAATGCAAAAGCTGATTACTGGGATGCAGATACTAGAGTGAAAACTCTAAACCCAACCCAAATTAGATGAAAAGAAGGGAGCCAGACATTTGCATTGGAAACAAGATTATCTCTAAAAATACTAATTCATTGTGGCAAGGAAGACACTGGACAAAGAAGAAGATTGTTATCCAGGCAGATAATTACAATCCTTAAATACATGGGATGCCAATAATCAAACTTGGATCTGCCAGAGTTTGCTCGATACTTGCAATCTTCTCTCTGGGTCCTTTCTCTCCAACCTTGACCTGCTGTGTGATTCCTGAACTCCTGAATTCCCATATCTCATACCCTTTGTTTGAGACCTAGGGAACTTGGTAGTCTTCCTAATTTCCATATGTGTAGCCATAATTTCCATTGGGCATATGATTTTCTACTTAAGGACAGTGAGATGTGGAAATACAGCAAGTTTCAAGAAGATTCAAGGCCCTGACTGGTACATAGGTTCCAAGGAAAGGAAGTGAAGCTTCAATGGTGAAAGTACCCTGCTGCTTGATAAGTTCAAGCCCCCCTTCTATGGGCTTATAACTGACAGTTATCACGCTGATCTCCCTTTTCTATGGTGGACTCTGAAGAGTTGTAACTTGTATTGAGAAGAGTTGAGACATGTCTATGAGCAGTCATACACAAATATGCCAAATGCATAAGCTATATGTACCATCTTTTGCAGCAAGAACAAAGTAAGCTATACATAGATCAGCTTGTGCAGCAAGTATGAGTATATTTGCAATATCATGTTCTGCTTGAGGATGAAACTCAAAGCATTAAAAACTCTCCAAATAGGTGGAAACTCAGAGAAAACACACCAAAAAATTAAATACAACCAAATGTTTGAAGTGGCTACTACTTGCAGTGTGAAAACTGTATGACAGTTGATGCTAAGAACCCACTTAGTTAGTACCTCTTGTTTGATTGAAAACTGTTTTGTTGTAAGGTGCCTACAGGATTCTTAAGTTCTCCAAGAAACAAGTAGTACGAGTAAAGCACCCAGAGAAATTTCCTAGCATATTTGGAGGGCACCTTATATATCTGTGAATATCATTCCAAGACAAGAGGAGGCCTGTTCTTATGTGCCAACAAGTAGATGTAAGAACCCTAGTCCCCCTAAACCCTACACCCCATGATCTATGTATGTTTAGGTTTATCATAAAGTTTGCCTTCTGTTCTATGATGGGTAAACTCCACAGGTTCTCAGGACCCTGGGGCTTTACCCTACACAACATTCACTGGCATTGTAAATGTCCTAAACCCTAAACCCTCATCATCATGACAGTGTGCATCATCATACCTAGAACATGGTTCCTGCTACATATCATATGTGACTTCCAACACCAGCTTTGATGACAAGGTTTCATTGAACACTGCACAGAAGACCCTGGAGATGCAATCTTGGAAATTTTCCCCAAAAATCACAATTGATCCATAAGCAGCAATGATCAGCCTAGACAAGACCAAAAAAAGATTCAAGAATCCATGATAAAAATTAGTCTAAACCCTTGAGATCTCATGAAGAAGCCTGAAATTGACTCCAATACTGTAAAAGAGCTGCAGGAATGCTGTACCTCTTTTTCTCCACTCTCTGTAGGTGTTCCTCCACTGCCTCTTTATTGTACTGGCTGGGTGCAAAATTGGTGACAGCATCGTCCCAGCCACGGTAATGAAGTGATGCCATGTCCACTGCTCTAGCTGCCTCTACCTCTGTGGGATGCACCCCCAGATAGACATCTATTCTCTTGCCTGTGTCCTCATGTTTGTACCCAACCCGTCCTTCCCATTTAGTTCCACCACCAGACTGCCTAGAAACTCCCTTGTAAACTGATTTCCCGCGGGTGAACCTTTGGGCCTTCCTTCGAAAGGACCAGATGTAGTCCCTCTCACTGAGGGACTCCATCTTTGGCAATTCTGAAGCATAAGTGCACTCCTCAAAGTTGAGAGTGTAATTTTTCTTCTTGAGCTTGAGAGCCACCAGGTCATGCACTGTAGCAGCCTCTATCTCTGTTGGGTAGGCACCAAGGTAGAGCTGACCACGTCCTTTCTGCCTCTTCAGCTGATCCACATCACCTGCCCAAATGCGAGCCTCCCATTGCTTGGAGTTCACATGCTTGCCCACACCTTTGTAGCAGGATGTCATCCTCTCCATGGTGGTCAGGATGCTTGAACTAGGTTTCTTGCGCTTCCTGGAATTAGGAGATGTAACTTTGCCAGCATTGTGTCCTAAGTTCCGGACATCAACTTTGCTGCCTTGCATTGTAGATTTCTTGCAGGGAGGAGAACTTCCTGCAATAATTTCAGAATTGCTAGCTTGCAGTGCAAGACAACGTGAGCACTTTAAACTGCTATTGCCAGAAGCTTGCCTTGATTTCTTGGTAGAAATTGGACCCCCAAATTTGGAAGTCTGACCTTGAGGACTTGCAGCAGGCAATTCTGCAAGCTGACAGGCAGCTGCTGGGGATGACTTTAGCTGTTTGTGGTCTTCGTTCCTGTTAACCTCCCGCGCTGCAACAACTGACTCTGGAACTGGAACATGAGGAATGATATTCAAGTCCATGTGGAATATGGCTGCATTCCTCCTCAACCCTAGTGTTGTGTGAGTCATGTTGGGGGGCTGAGTATAAACTGCCAGGACACCTGGATCAGTAATTAGTACCGAATGCAATGCAGGAATCGGGCCGGCGTCTTCTTTAACATGATGTTCAGTCTTGGGCTCGTGCCGTGATGCTTGAAAAGGATCAGGCCCATGACTAGTACCGCTGGACGTGGTCGATTCCCGGGAAAAACGAAACCGCCGAAGAGAAACCATGATTTCTGTGAGTCCCACCCTAGATCTCTCAATCACATCGCTTGGGAACATCAGTGCAAGAAGCTGCTGGAGGACTAGGGTTCAATGCCAGGGGAGGAAAATTCATCATACGTGTCTAACTCAATACGCTGATCAATCAATCAATCAATGTGTCATCCCACTCAACAGAATTTCATCTCATGAAAGCTGATCATTCTTGGACCCGGATCTTAAAGAAAAAATAATCAAATTATTATAGTACATTAAGGATCAAAGGAACGAGGTCTACAACACCAGTCTTCAAGAGAAAAGCCCATTAAGAGTGATGCAAAAGCAAACAGGAGAAGGAAAAACACAAGGGGGAAAGAAACTTTGCATCAACCAGAAAGAAACTCTTAATCGGCCGACATGATGAGTCTAGGGTGAAAATTTGCACTGTAAGTGGAAGACTCTACGACTTGTAATCCACCGACGCGTAACAGACAAGTTCTAGACAAATTCGTAAGTCGGCTATATTCTTGAGCCGTAACTGTACACAATTGAGGCGTCGACTGCACAATTTTATTGAAGTCGCGACGCCGCGGATTATATATATATATAAGCACATGTATACAAAAAACTTATTACTAGTTGTACCTCAAAACAGAAACCCTCGATATGGACGCGACGGATTCAAACCACCACCACCAGTCGTCGAGGGCGATGGTACAGCCGGGCGAGAATATCGATCGCCAAAACAAAACAACATCAGTAATGAAACAAAGACATTGAGACAGAAATAGAGAAAGAGAACGCGAGCCGCACCGCGCCACAAGTGAAAGAAAGGGACAAACAAGAGAGGAAGGCAGACAAGAGGGCTGCAGGTGAGAGAAGTAGTGAAGTTCCGACCTCGCTCTCTCTCTCTCTCTCTCTCCCTCGCTCCCTCGGTGGTCTCGAGGGAAGTTGGCAACACAACGCAACTGCTAGTCTCGGCAGAAGCGTCAGTCAGTCGCTTTCGGAGTCCCTAGACACGTCGTTCGCAGGGAGTAGGTAATGCCCTGCCCTACGTGCATAGGTTTAAGGACCTAAGCTGAAGGCATTCCCAATGTAATGGCCTAGTGCACAATGCAATTCTAGTAGGGTAAGGTCCTACGATGAATATATTTACCAAAGTAAGTGCCTGCACTAACCAATGGTTGAGTGTGGACCCAATTCATTAGCAATGGCCTCATCCAAGGGCCTTACTTGACTTAAATTAAAGAAAGAGGCAAGTGGACGAGATCAAATGAGATCTAAGATGTAACATCAATGGCTAAGATCGACAACCTTGATGACTTTATGGACCCACCTCGATAAATACCCAGGAACATTACAAATTGTAAGAACTAAATTACACTGAATAGATGGTTTTTACACTAAAAAATTTCTCCAAATTCTTCACAGAATAAGCAAATCACTGTCCATTCCAATCTAGAATCACAATTTGAGACTTACCTTTTTTCAGATAAATTTGGTGGTTTTTCCTTCTTCTCAATGTGTTCCAACCAGGTTCTCAATCATTCTTCCAATGTATTTCTCAAGCTCTCATGTATTCCCCAAGTTGTTCCACTTTATTCCATATCCTTTGCCTGAAATTCTGCCTTTGTAAACTCATATACCTAGACCAAAGGGAAATGCTACATAATTTTTTATTTTGGGAAAGTCCATATATATATATATATATATATATATAGTGTGTGTGTGTGTGTGTGTGTTTTTATTTTGTGATGGGCCAATCACACAATCTCACACACCAAAAAAATCACTTTGGATGCATGCCCACAACTATCAACAGGTTCCCCCACAAATAGCCAGTTACAGAATGAAAAATTATATATATACATAATTTACTTAGGAATTGGTGTCATAGGGCTTTAAGGTGCAGATTTGACCCTTGGCATTCAAGGTGAATAGTAACTCATGTATAGGTATTTAGCAAGCAAGGATCAACTAGAATTTACATTAGTACTTGTCACCTTCTTTAGTTCACTGAAACAATATGCATGTAATAATCCTTGATGTCACATCTCCATTGAGGAATAGGACAAGGGTGATAACACAAAATGCTCAACATCAGCTCAAGATGAGCCGTGGACAAGAAGACACAAAAAGACACAAAAGTCACAAAAGTTCAACCTCCACAAACAAAGAGTGGTGAGAGAAGAGAGATGACATGCAGGTGGAAAGTTGATGATGGAGAGACTTGTGGTAGGCAACGATGATTGATCATTAACCCTAACCACCCAAGTAAATCGAAGGGGTGGATCTAAGATGAACGTTGGAGATGTTTTAAGTGGTCATTTTTAACCTAGGAAATATTAAACTTGTACTCAAAGACGTTGATTTGGTCTTAGGATATAATGTTTGTGATGTTTAGAAGTAATCAAATTGTTTTCAAAGTTTTGAGGTTTTACTATGGCACCAACTAGTATACATGTTTCATTGAAAATTGTCTCAACTAGTGTGATTCAAGAAATGGAATTCTTGGTTTAAAAAGAGTTTTTCCATAATGTTGTGACTAGCATTTTTTCTCCCCTTCATCTATATAACTATTTAAATCCAATGGAGGGTGGCCAAGTGGAAACCTTTGGTGTTTTATGACATGTTCATGTGGCCATACAAGTGAAGAGGGTGTAAAGTTTTTGCTACAATCTAAGTAACTTGGTAGTTTTTTGATGTTGATTCATGTGGTTGGGATGTTGAATTATGTGTAGGGTAACGCCGCCCTAAAGCTGCGATATTCCCCAAATAATGAGACTTCAAGGTGAAAGGCCAAGGGCCAATTATTTCAAGAACACTTTAACCTTAGGGCATTGCCCAACATAAGAATTCCATGTTTTTTATATTTTTAATTTTTTACCATGATACCTACCAAGTGCCAATTGAATATCTTAGCCAAAAAAAAACATTAATGCAAACAATTTGAAAAATGAAATGTTATGTTTGCAATTGTTTTGTTTTTCAAAATGTTCACTTGTAGATTTTGTTGAATAATGGTGCTACATTAGTGAAATTTGCAAAGGTTTTTAAGGGCAATCACAAAGAAATTGCAATAAAAAAAATGGCACCTACAATGAAACATGAAACCACAATTTGGCAACTACATGACAAGAAAATCAAAATATGACTACACATGTAATCCTAGGATAATCAAATTCTAATAATTTAAAATTATTTTGCTTACTAAAAATGTTCTTAAATATTTTATACTTATTATATTCATTTCAAATTATTTCAAATATTTTAATAACGTATTAATGACATTATGATGTGAACACATTTAACACTTTCAACATTAATTTGTTGTCTTTAAGGTCCATGTAAAACTAAATAATGATCAATGACACATTGTTGTGTTTGCACCCCCTATTATCATAAGTTTTCAAATTATAAATTGTAACACATATATTGTCAAATCAATTTGGACAAGTCATGTGTGTGTGATGGTTTTATTATGATATGACCTTGATATGTCAAAGACATTTGTGAACATGTTGGGCAATGAACTTATGATATAGAAAAAAAACATGATATCAAATTATCCATAATTGATTTGGACAATGGTTCTTTGTGAATATTTCTTCAAAATATATGAAACATTTAAGCACATGTTTTCATTTGCCAACATTCTTGGGTGGTTATATTAATGTTGACATGTTCATGGCATTCAAAAGGTTATTTAACCAAATCCAAGTCAAGTTATAGGGTACTTAATATAAAGATTCATAATTTTGTTGAACCCAAAATTGAATTTGGATTGTGAAATTAACTTATTATTGAAACTAAGACTTGAACCACGTTCTTCTCCTCTTTTAACAAAACTCAAAATCTCTAACTACTTAATTATAAACTTTTTTAAAGTGCCAACGTGACACACCCCCAAGCTCTTTAATGGACTCAAATGTGAGTCCAAACTGAAGATAACATAAAAGCAAGGAGTCAGGGCATGCTCCTTGGCTCGCAACACTTTGAGGGGTAGAGGGGCGTGTTGGAGCTCCAGGATGGGACTAGGAAGAATGACAAGCACCAACTACTCATACGGGTTTACACAAAACCAACACAAGGTGGTTAGTGCATAACTGAGCACTTTTAATGCTAGGACGAGCCACGGGCAACTCGGATTCACAAGATTCACCACGGCCCGGACTTGGGGGAAGCCACCACCTTCCCCATTATAGTATACTTTGTGCCTCTTAATGAGTCCCATATCCAAATGGCTTTTTGTCCCGGGACTCCCAAATGGGAGTCTCGAAATTACCAAAGTTGGGACTCCCGCGACATTGGGGCCCCATAACTTTGTGTGCAAACCTCCGAATGAAATGAGATCTAAAACAAAATTGTATCCCTCATCAAGAGCTTTTCAACAGTATGTCGCACGCCACCCATGAACGGAAATCGGGGTGATTCCCGACTTTTAATGGTCGGAAGTCAAACTGCCAATTTGACTCCCGGCCTTTCTTTTGGCCATAACTTGTGTTTCAAATGTCCAAATGGGTGATGCGAGCCCATTTTAGACATCTGCGTTTTAATAGTTTTCCAATGGTATAAATAATTCTTCAAGCCATTGGGTTTTGAACCTTGCAATCAATCTCTGAACGTTCGGGAGTCCACCGGGACTCCAATTCCCAACATGGGAATTCATTTGGGAGTGTGAGGGTTTTTTTTCCCTCACACTCTTTTACACTACCGGGGCCATGAGAATACGACTCTTGAGCTTATCCTTGGCCCGTGCCCTTGCAAGCCTTTTGCCTTGGTCGTAAGCCCAAGGTTAGAGTTGCAACATTATAGGGTATTTAATATAAAGATTCATAATTTTGTTGAACCCAAAATTGAATTCGGATTGTGAAATTAACTTATTATTGAAACTAAGACGTGAACCACGTTCCTTTCCTCTTTTAACAAAACTCAAAATCTTTAACTACTTAGTTGTAAATTTTTTTTTAAGTGCCAATGTAAGGGTTTACCTTTTAAGTAAGGTTTCAATTTTAATTCATTGCACATGATTAATAATTTGAAATCTTTTGTCTTGGGCTTTGTGCATTAGTTGAACAAAACAAATAATGCACATAATCTTTAATTTTGATTGTGTTTAATATAAATAAAAAGTTTTGACTTGGTTTTGACTTGAATTTAACTCCAAATCTTTTGGGAAATCTTTAACACCAAAAGTTTTACAAAACCAAAAAATTATTTTAGAATTTCATTGAAGGTTCTATTAAACAAAAAGGAATTGAAAATTGGAATAAAATGTTCCTTTCATAATCAAGAACTAAACAACATTGTGACCTTTAGGAAAAATTTTGCTTATTCAATTATCAATAGGTGAAGGGTAGTAATGACAAGTAGATTTGATTTTAACAACCCTTTTGTCACCCATCCACTTGCTTTGAAAGTTTGAAGGCACATTTCAAATAATGTAAAGTTGTTTTGTAATGTTGTGCCTTTGCCCAAAAATGGGAAGAAGTTTGAACACATTTCAATATCATGGATTTTGATAACCAAAATCTTATAAGGAATTTGATAACTTTGTTTATGTAACTCCATCTCCAACATGCATTAACAACCAAATAAAGTGAAATTATAAGTTTCATGAACCACCTCCCTAAACTCTTATAACATTAGGGTCATTTATTATCATAAGAAACTTTAAGCAACCTTATTTTCATTTTCTTAAGGAGAATATACAATAATGGCCAAAAAATGTAAATGTAAAAAACAACCTAAATTGACTTGGTAAATCTTGCTAAAGAGGCAACTACATCTTTTGTTTGGAAGAAGGTTGGGTGTCACATTTTTCAACAAAAAGTGGCAAACAATAGGTTGGTGTGAAGGGTTGTTACAATGAATCAAAACAAAACAAAGACCTTTAAAATTCTTACAATAAAAGTCTTGAACATTTTTTATAATTGTTGTTGTTAATTTTGTTTTTTATTCTTCAATGAATGTTTTTGGCTTTTTAGAGGTTGTTTTTTTCTTTGGGAGTTCTTTTAATGTTTTAGTTCTTGAAAGAATCTATCTTTTCTTACAAAGTTTTTTTGGTGTAAGTTTGTTCATTTGCTCAACAAACACCTACTAGGTTTTAACTTTTGTGGTTACCATTTAACTTAAAGTTTCAAGACTAATTGTGAAATTTGTCTTTAGGTGTGGTTTTCTTGCTTAACCCAACCAACTAGTCTACATTTATCAATAGGGGTTTTCTTTTTCTAATTGGACTCCATTTATTTCTTTTCCATATTTGTTCTTTATTTTGTTCTAAATTCAATAGTTGATAGATATTACATACACACATCTACCCCTTTTTTGGAGGCTTTGTTCTTTGTGTTTTTCACCTTTTTCAAAACAAATTATGTGTATTTGTTTTTATATATTACCTATGATGCACCAATCCTAGAATTTGTGCTCTTAAATTGAAACTAATTTGTGCTTAATTTTGCCCCTACTCTCTTTTGTTTTGTTCACCATTGCCCTTCCACTTTTTTACATTTCATAAGCTCCCATTTGTTGTTGGATTGTTTAACTTACTAGATAACAAATTGTCAACCATAAATGTTCATTTTTGAAATTTTTTTATCATTTTCCTTAATTTCATTGTTGCTCTTTTTTCATTATTCATTGGTTATACATGTCTTGATCAAATCGAACCCCACCAAAATTTGAAGGTCACAACATTTAGTATTTTGGGTTATTAGGATTATTTTGGATAATTTAATCATGATTATTAATTGATTTTTCATAGATTTGTATTTTCCTTTTAATTCATTGTAATTGAACTTTTTTGTACATTTCATATATTTAATTAAATAAATCAGTAATTAGTAATATTAACAATTGTTTTAAAGTTCATGAACGTTGTCATGATTTCTTTGTTTTCTTTCATACTATTTTTTTTCAATACATATTTTTATTCTAATTTTAAGAAATATGTCATGAAAACATGAAAACATATTTAATTATAGCAAAAATTAGATACTAAAAAAATTTACACTAAATTGAAATGTATTTGAGAATAATGAATTCTAGTTCTTGAATTCATATTTCTTAAAACCATTTTCAATCATGGCCTCCTGACAAATTCTAGGAATGGAATCAATTTTTTGAATGCATAACATTTTTTTATAAGAAAAAAATATTGGGAATTAAAATGTAAATTTTGTGCAAAAGAATTCAAACTAAATCATTTGTCATAATGAAGAAACCATGCATTTTGCGAAAAATAGATTTAATTTTGAAGTTTGTAGTTATACATTAGAAGATGATTTAATGTCCCTTTAAATGGGAATATTATCAAAACATGTCAAAACATTGGTCGAATTTTTGGTTTAATTAACTAAAATTTTTGGTAAAAAAGGACACAATATGGAAAATCGTAAAAAAATACCATCCATTCATTTTGAAGAAGTTGATTTTGACCTGTCCAATGTGACTAAGGTGGTCTTACTTACTAATAGAATAATGAACCATTTGATTGATCATTTTGATTGGCAGAAAGGGGTTCATTTGACTTGTAGATTGGTCATTTTGATTCTCAAAATTTTATTGAAATAAAATCATTTTATTCTTATTACTTTCAAAAAATATTGAATCATGGTTGTTAGAAGGTGGTGATTTAACCTAGCGTACATACCCTATCTACCCTAGCCATGTACATTGGTTACATGTATTAGGAATTGAACCCCTCACCTTCACAATGATAAACCAAGTCCTTACCAATGGACCACATCTTCATATGATAACAATTTTTATCAAGTTTTTTTTATTTCACATCTTGTTTTACATTAAGTTTATGTAGGTAAGTAAAAAGGCAAAATAATTTGTAGGTCAATCAGTAAAAGAATTAGGTAGGTAAATGGGAAACTTAAATAATTATAAATAGGTTGGAGGTAGGTTATAAGATCATAGATAGGTATGTTGTAAGATGGTAGGCAAAAAATAGGAGGTAAGTGGATAAGTAAGTAGGAATGTTAAGTAATTGTAAGTAGGCTAAAGGTAGTTAGGGTTATAAGATGGAAAAATGGTAGGTACAAGTAGGCCTAGGTTACCTACTTAATTAATTAGCATGGCCTATTAACTAGTAGAGGATGTCCCATTTGACTAAAACATCATTGACCATCTTGACTAAAGATGTCATTTGTTTTTGTTCAATTTAATCAAATGTCCCATTTCAATAACACACCGTTGGCCATCTTGACCATGGGTATCATTTGTTTTTGTCCAACTTGATGAAAGGATGAATGCAAGTTATAGTGGCCCACAAAGCAACACTTGAAAACATCAACCATAGTTCATTTCCTTTGTATTTTTTTGAACCCTAAAAGGACAAAACATTTAAGTAGAAACAATCCATCAATTATGAGCTACTATTTTTCATTTAAGTTTATACCACCTTAGAAATAATTGTTTTATACATGTGTGCACAAACCCAACACAAAATGAATATTTTTCTATAATGATATGGACTTTTGAAAAGACCTAAGTTTTTAACATTAACAATAAACAATAATATATCCATTAAGAATAACCTTCAATTTACATGTTACACAAAATCCTTAAAATTGGATTCTATTGGTATAATGTGTGGCTAAAATGGAATCCTTAACAATCATATATCAATCATTGGACCCTTTTGAAATCCATATAAAAAATATGTTATTGAAGTGCATAGTTCATTTAATCCACTTTATAAGTTCATAGATTTTTTATTTTTAAAAAATATGCATAACAAATGTTTACACCACATGCATACTCAAGTTAATAATATTAAAAGTAAGTCCCTATTGTGAAATTTGGACATATGAAATACAAATAAATGATTGCATTAACATTCATATCACAAAAATTACCACTATGACATGAGTAGTGGGCCACCTTTGCTTACATCAACCCTATGTGTCTCATTTGAATAAAAGTTATTGACCATTTTGACCCAAATGACCATTTTTTGTTCAACTTGCCTAGATGTTTGATTTGACAAATAATCAAATAGGTCACACTAAAGTCAAGTTGACAAGCCAAAAAGGACATATGCAATTCAATTGACCTCAAGCTTTTAGTCAAAATGTACATGCCCATTAGTCAAGAAGGAGTGGTTAGTCAATTTGGATCATTTGAAAAACCATAAATTTTCAATTTGAAAGAAAGGAAGGAAAATGAAAACTAAAAATGTTGCATGTGAAAAAAATTATTGATGTCTTTCAACCAACAATATTGCAATATATTGAATAATCTAAAAATCATTAAAAATATAATATGTCAATATAATTGTTACAAATTTCTTTGAGGGGTTTTCTAAAAACATGGGTATTTCCAAATATTTAATTTTTTTCAAATGTTGTTTTGGCTAATTATGGTTTTGGTTTGCTAAAGTGACCACACAATGTTGTCTCTTATAGCTTCTTGTAGGTATTTGGGTGGAAATACTACTTAGGAGATTTTTTAAATGATTTTTTTTTTTCAATTGAAAATGTATTCAAGCATAAAAAAATATCATAAGTCTAGAAGTGTCTTTCATGGTGTTGCTCGTAACAATAGTTTTTTCAAAACATTTGACCAAAATTTAATTTTTTAATTTAGATAAATATTTTTTCCTATCGTGTCACAATGTTTTTTTGGTATTGTTTAACATCTTCTTGATGTTGCCCGATTTGTTTTTGGTGCTACCCAACATCCCTTATTGATTGTTTGGCAATGTTTGGTGTTTTTTTAATGCCCCCATCATCCCTTGTGTTTTTTCAACATCCTTTGATATTTCTCAAGTCTTAATGTTCGCATCATCTTTTGGAACTTTATTGATGTTGCCTAACCTTGGCTTCTCCTTAACATTACCCAATGTTTCCCTAGAATTTTCCTAATGTTGTCATTGTCCCTGAGTGTTCCACTAAAGTATCACCTAGCACAAAAAAGCCAAAACAAAAATCTGAACATTTCCTTGGCATTCCTTGTTGCCCAAAGGAAAAAACTTCTCTTTTTCTTGACAATGGTGCTACTTGATTGTCCACCCATTGTTGGTATAGTCCACTGATGATGGGATTGTAAAAACACAACCACAACATCATAAAAATATATCTTACTACACATCTTTCAAAATATGAAGGTTAGCTTACACAACAAAAGAAATGACAAGATGAAAATTTGTTTAATTGATGAAAAGGAATTGAGTTTTCACTATTGGATCATCACTTTAAAATGCACTTGGTGGCAACCCCTATTCCAACAATGCTCACTCTTGCACCTAATATCTTCCACAATTCATTGTGGTATTTTTTGTAAAGCAACTAAAACTTAGAATGCAAATTTGGAACAACATAAACATAAACAAGAAATTAAACATTACTTAGAATTTTTCACCTCAATATACAACTTCAACAAAATGGTGTGTTATCACCATTGTGGATTGCCATTTTATTATAGGCAGTGGCAACATGGGCAACAATCTCAGATGCCCTAATATGAGGTGTCATGTCATCTCCAAATCCAAAAACATAAACATCGCAAACATGAGGTTGCAAATTTAAAACACTACAACACAATGTGGGTGCAGTTCACTAATCCATGTTCACTAGACCAGTGATTTCACTGCTTTTTCATTAGTCCCTGTTCACTACAACAAGTGAATTCACTCAAAATCCAGTGAAATCACTTGGCGTATAGGGACACCTTTTGTTGTAATGAAAACACAAACACCACAAACACAAAACCACAAATATTGAATACTAAAAAATCAACCTTGAAGTTTTTAAAGTCGATCATGGAAGCCTAACTTGTGAAACCAATGATTGTTGCTTTGGAAATCTAAGGGGGATGATTAATAGGGAATGGTGTGAGAAAGTGAGGTACTACAACATGAGGAGCATGACCACAACAATTGGAGGGTAGCCAACCAAAACATGCAAACCTTTTGCTCAAAGTGCAATTTTGTACCCTACGCAAATTCAAAACACATGCATTCTTCAAGATCTAGAGGACATTGAGGGGATAACATTGTAAAGATATCACGCATCAGTGATGGTGTTGTAAGTTGGCAACTATTAGGGGTATGTATTATATAGTGAATTGTATATAAACTACTAATTGTGAATTTATAACAAAGTGTATAGGATTGACACTACTTGAATTATTTATCCAATCTATTTAAAGGTGTCTCACAATTGTAATCAAAACATTACTACAAAAACATGTCTTTTCTAGTAATAACAACACAACTTAGATGATCATGATTATAATGTTATTTTTGATAATGTGGAAATATTAAAATAATTATATACATAAATATGAACTAAATAATTTTTAAAAGGGAAGTAACTTACAAATATCATGTTCTCATTTGCTATTTTTAATTATTCACATAAAAATAAAACATAACTAATGGACATGTGAAATTTGAAACAATTTGATGTTTTTAAGTTTGAAATTTAAAATTTTAAAAATATATTATTTTACAAAACTAAAGACATGTGAATTTTAATTATATAATTTTAGAAGTGAAATTTCATTTCATTCTTAAATTTCTAAAAGTAAATTTTAGTACAATTATTACACTTGATTTTTTCCCCAAGTGATAATATTAAAATTCATGTAATTTTTACCATTCGGAATTTTTTAATTATAAAATTAAATTATACGAAAATTCAAATAGATTTATTCCGATTATGGATGTTTAATATCATTGTAATACATTTTACAATTTGAAATTAAAAGGCATTACAAATTTTAATGTAATTATCAAACTAAAAATGAATTAAATTGAATAATGATATTAAAAATATACATGTGTAATCAATTTCATTATGAAATAACAAAATTATATAATATGGTTATAATGCATGATATATAAAAAATCTGTTTGTATATTTTGTAATAATAATTTATATCACCATGTGAGGTGGTGATTAGATGGTAAAGGCTTTAGGTTGCGGCCAAAAAGGTGAAGGTTCAAAATTAAAACCCCACTTTAAACATGTTGTGTCCATGACGTCATCATGATGACCTATTGCAAATTCATCAAATTTGAAAAAGAAAAAGAAAAACATTTTTCTCAGCTTTGGGTCTAGTGTGATAATTGATTGTGGATTTTTCCATACTTCAATACAAAGGGAAAAAAAATATTATCAAATTATAATTTATTTACACAAAATATTAGTAATATTTTTAAAATAAATTCCTATTATCTCATACCAACTAGTAATTTTAGTCATTTGAGTCAAAAAAATAATCAAATTTTGACATAGCTTACTAGTCCAATATGACTAATGATTTTTTTGTCCATTGTCCATAGTGATTGAATTTCAATTATAAAAACTAGCATAAAAACCATGTTATTTAATAGTGGAGATATGTAGTAATGGAAAGTTTTTTTTCCCCAACATCCCTTATCATTTCCCCAATGTTGCAAAACATCCCCTTGTGTTGCCCAATGTCCTTTTGTGTCTACCCATTGCTTAACATCCTTGTCATCCCCCGTCACTCAATAATAATAATTTAAAATATTTAGACTAGCATCTTCTTGTCATCCTCATCATCCCCACCATTTGTTGATGTTTTCTCATTATTTTCATCATCCCATGAACCTATCTTCATCGTCCTTTAAGCCTGGATAAGATGTTTCCAAACTTAAAAAACTATGCTAAACCTAAAAGTGGCCAAGGATGCCATATTTGGGACATCATTCAAGTCTTAATGAATTCCACCACCCTTAGTATTTTTTGCACACACCAATTTGTTTGAAACTATACATTGACCAATTCCACACATGATATATCTATGTTGCCAAAATAATTTTGTGTATAATTCACAAAATATACATTACTACAAAAACATGTTATTTTGACTAGAAAATCTAGTAAAGAAGAACCCCATTTGGACAAGCATCAAAAGGCCATCCTATCCATCTAGACAAGTTGATTTGGACTTGTCTTGCATGACCTGGGTGATCTTTTTGACTAGGAAACTATTGGACTATTTGATTGGTCATTTTGACTACTATATAATGGATAATTTGTCTAGTCAAATTTCTACCCAATTTTTTTTCTAGATTATTACTAAAAAGAAATTTGCATGTGCAGGTTTAAGTAGTTAGGTTATATATATGTTTAGGTAGGTAATAAAAAAATCAATCTAACTTTCCTAACTTAACCTAACCTAACCTACCTTACCTACCCTAACCTTTTAAACATGTTTATAAGTTACAAGTATTAAGAATTGAACCCCTCACCTCTCTAATGACCAACCAAGTCTTTACCAATGGGTTTTACCTTCCAATGTTGACAAAATTTGTTGTGTTTTTTATTTCATTTGTTTATTTCACATCATTAGTTATGTAAGTAAATAAGAAAGTTAGGTAATTAGTAGGTAGGTTGTAATCCATAGGAGGTAGGTAGGTAGCTGAGTAAGTGGGTAGGTAGGCAAGGATCTTGGATGGTAGGTGGGAAGTAGGAGGTAGGTGGGTATGTAAGGATGTAGGATGATAAGTGGGAAATAGGAAGTAGGTGGATACATAAGGATGTAGGATGGTAGGTGGGAAGTAAGAGGTAAGTAGATAAGGATGTAGGGTGAATGCAAGGTTGAGTGGTTCACTTTTGGACAAAAATGACCAATTATTCCTGGGTACCTTTTATTCAAATGCATATGGTGATTAATAAATCCTTAGATCTTCTAATTGGGATTTGGATTTAAACTAACAACTTTATTATGAAAAGAATTGTGTGGTTATTTATTAATAATAAAATCATTTGAGAAGTAATGAACTTTTGAAGTCAAAAATATGGACTTGTCATTTGATTGGAACATCACAAATGTAAAAAATTATATTGATTCACATTCCAAATTGGTTATTGGGATCCAATATATAGCGTATTATGAAATGATAAATTCAAATGAGGAATATTGCTTTTGAAAACCTTAACCATTTAATAGTTAGGGACTTTTGAATGGTTAAAATTGGACCATATTTTCATAAGTCCCTATGACTTGCAAATTTTGTTTGTTTTTCAATTTTTTTGTTCCAAAAGCATATTTTTTGAAAGTTTGACTTGGGGCAATATTCATATGGACTTTGTGGGTTGTCCTTTTAGGACTTCCAAATTGAAAAATGACATCAACTTCTATTAATGTAGGTGTTGATGTAGATTTGTGAGGATTTTAAGGTGTTTGAACGTTTATTAATCAATGATTACAATAATGACATTAAAAAAAAAAACAACCATGTCCATTTGAACATTTTTTATGAATTTCTTAGGGACTTTTAAATTGTCCAAAAATGAGCCACCATAGCTTGCATTTACCCTATAGGATGGTAGGTGGGAACTAGGAGGTAAATAGGTATGTAGGATGGTAAATGGGAAGTAGGAAAGAGGTAAGTATGTAGGTTTGTAAGATGGTAGGTGAGTAGGCATGTAAATAAGTAAATTGGTATGTAGGTAGGCCTAAGCTATTGCCTAGTTTAATTAGTAGTTATCTTGACCAAGTTAGTAACATAAGATGTCCCATTTGACTAGAACACCATTGTCCATCTTGACTAAAGATATCATTTTGATTTGTTCAACTTGAATAAATGGCCTAGTTGACTAAAACCCATTGGTCATTTCAACCAAGGTGTTCATTTTTTGTACAAATTAATTACATGTTGAATTTGACATATCATTAAATAGGTCACTTTAGTCAAATTTACTAATGAAAAATATATATGTCATTCAAACCCCAAGCTTATAGTCAAAATGTACATATCCATTAGTAAAAAAAGGACTTGTTAGTAAACTTGGACCTTGGTAGAAGTGAAATTTAATCCCTTTAAAATTATTTCACACTACTATAACATATTTGCACTACAATATGCACATATTCACAATTTCTGCCCTAATTTTAACCACATTTGACTTTGCAATTCAATAAAATACCATATTTATGGTTATTTCATATTACCAAAATTTGCAATTCAAAATACAATGTAGAAAAATCGTGAGACAAAGCTACAATTTAATACATTACATTTTTTATATTCTAGAAAATTCACATAATAATATGGACATGGAAATCACTACAAAAGTTTGTACTTTTTGGTTATACTATTAAAAAAAACTCCATTCAAATTACAGCAAAATTTTATGGTCTATGGAAATGAAATCAAATAACAAAATAAAATGTATGGTTTATCCAAAAATAGAATTTGTGGTTTTTTACTATCAAATACCTATAGCTTTCTTCAACTTGTTAATGTTATCTTTTAATGCCCATTTGAACATGCATTCAAAAAAAAATTCATTCCTATGTTTGTTCAATAATAAAAAACCTACTAAAAAAAGGTTAGAACCTTAAAGCTGATTTCCAAATGTTAACTTTGAAACCAAACATTTGTGCATCAATTCATGTAAAGAATATGGATGGGATGATGTGCAAGGGTTAAGAGAAAATAGGGTTGCCAAAGAGCTTTAACATTTAATTCCAACTTTAAGCAATGGAAGTAAACATACACCATTATTTTTAGTCGCTTTCAATTTAAAACTTAGACATCACAAATGCAAAAAAGATGAACTTGATATAAAAAATTGTACTTTTGAAATTATGTAGAATTGTTTAGATGTCTAAATTCTTGAAAATACTTGTGAGGGAATTAATGAAGTTGCTAAAAACATTGAATAGTTTTGCATGTTTGTATTAATATTGAGCATAGTCTTGTGATGATTGTTTGGATATTATTTACATTTTAGCTACCTATTTTTTTTTTTTGTAATCTCACTCCTTTTTTAGATTTAATCATTTCAACAAATTAAGTACTACATGCATACATGTATTTAATTTTCATTTTAAAAAGTAGGCCTCAAACATTTATTTCAGCCCCATGTTTTGCATGAATTTCATTGGTCTTGCACAAACTCCTTGGTTGTACCTATATATGACATTGAATTGCAAAAAAATGTAAACCAACTGGTATAAATTACAACAAATTCAAATCAAATTAGGTCAAGCAAAAAAAATTCTTTCATCCCCAACTATCCATAGTAATTGATCTTTGGTCAACACTAAACAACTTCTTGCATACAAGTGATGTGATGTGTACAATACAATAGTTGGTTTGTTACAATAGAAGGTTTTTTCTATGTATTCCACATGGGATTAAAATTTTAACTAGGGCATTGGTACAAGGTGATTATGGAGGTAGTAGAGCTTGGAAAGCTTTGAATGTGAAACTAAAACACATTAAAAATAGAATAGGTAAATAATTGAATACTTTAAAACATTTTATCAATTAACTATTTCATGCCCCATTATCTACAATGGTTGAGTGCAAAGACAATTGTGAATTGGTTTACATAGAAAACATATTGTACTATGTATCATCACAAAGTGATTTTCAATCCGGTTTCAAACTATTGTTGCACCTTGCCCTATATTGCAATGATTTCTTCATTAATCAAAGATCACTCCATGGACTTGTATGCAATCCTACAACATAGATTTCACATATTTTATTTGGTGTACCATCAATATTGTTAAATCTCAATTTAAAAGGTGTGTGTTTTACCACCTAATTGGACTATGGATGCTAACATCAAGAATTTTGTTAATGGAAAAAATAAAGGGTTTTTGAGTTACGATAAGAAACATGGGACAATTTTCTTGAAAAATATATGTTACTAATAAACACATAGTGTAGTCTAGGTGGGTAGTATTTTTGGTCCAAAAGTTGAAAGAAGGTAAATATAAAAAACAAGAAGAAAAGAAATAAAAGATTATTCCTACTTTTCAAATCACACAAAGTTTTAACAATTACCAATCTTACAATAAATTTGACTTGACACAACAAGCATTTTTGGAGGATTCAAAAGGTGTTACACATTGCAAAGGGTTATTAACCAATTTCTTTGTTGAACTTGTGGATGACACACTTGATTTTGCACCAATGGGTAAGTCTACACTAAAAGGACCCATTGGACATGTAACCATTCTTGAAATACACATTTGTAAATTTTAAAATTAACTTGGGATTCAAAAGTTCCCATATATTTGTGTATTGTGAGGTAAAAGATAGTAAAGAATGACATTTTTAAAAATGAATTATTTCTAAAAACGTATGATGGTGGAAAAAGACTAAAAAACACTTGTAACCATACTTGAGTTCCTAAGTTCTTTTATTTCCTAAATACATGAGTTGAAATCCATGAAATTTTTGTTTAATATATGACATGTTTTCATTTTTGTTTCAAACATGTTTTAATTGGCATTGAAAATTAAGAATTTTGAAAATGTGTTTTGAACAAAAGTTATTCATTTTTAGGTGATAAAAACCATGGATGCATTATATATATGATATAACATCAAGATATAATGAAACAATATTTATATGTAACACACAATTGTAAATTGAATATGAAAAATGAAAAATTTGGGATAATAGATCAACATACATGTTCATGCTACATGTCAAATGTAGTCCTTGGAAAAGGACTTTGACCTTGGTTTCTTTGGTCCATTATACAATGTTTTCACCCAATAGTGGAAAAATTCATGTATTATTATTGTCCAGTGCCACCTAGGATGCTTATGAAAATTCCATTTGTATGTTAAATCATCTTGTTTTCAAATAGTCTTTTGAGTATATATCAAGATGTCATATTTGAATCTGTTACAAGTGAGATCAAGCTTTACATTTGTCATTTAGAGTCACAAATTACCAAATTTGGTTTGTTGTTCATGCCATCACAAACACTTTAATTCCAATTATCAAACATTGTTTGTTAAACCAAAGCTAGGCCTATATTGGTTGGGTCAAATCATGCTAAAAGGGTTAATTTTATTGTAATTAATGCTAATGTAACATGTTTCCAAGTCTTAAAAACTAGGTTGATGTTAAAAATTATGTGTTGTATTTATACACCCACTTTTATAATATGTCAATATGACATCAGATCCGTTCAAAAATATTTTAGTAAATACAAAATACATTTAAGCACATTTTGAAGCCCATATTTGATTTTTTTCATGCTTATGAATCATAGTGAAAAATGTAAAAAATTGTCTAAGCATTGTTTAAACACAATGTTTTTACACATCATAATGTGACTTAAACATCTAAACCATTAACTTTTTTAAACATAATTTGATTCACTTATTATCAAATGTTTTTGGATCTGCTTTTTCATGTTGTGTGGATAAATATGATTTAAAATAATGTGTGAAAAATTGAGGCTTGTAATTAACCTTTTTATTTAAGGTGGCTTTGATTTAAAGTTATAAGAATTCAAGTTGAAAATGATGGGACAAGGTTTCAACATATTGGGGTTTTTTCTAACCTTTCTTGGGTTCTACATTCCAAGTTCCAACCAAGGCACAATGTAATATGTTAGCAACCATGCTTGACCTTCATTTGAAAAACATCAAGGTGCAAATGTAGAAACATGACCACACCCACCTCCTTTGTGGTGTGGTTAAAAACCAATGGGCGAACTAGTGAAGTTGATGTGATAGAACATGATTGGTTATCTAAGGAATATATTTTCAAATTCATGAATTAAAAGCCTATATGAAATTTATTTTAATTCTTATGGCTATAGAAAATGTCATAATACTATTGGGGTGAAAATATTTTGAAGTGTATCATTTAAGACAAAAATGACCTAGTCCTTAATGAAGTCTTTTTCTCCTTATATTTCAACCCCCATCAATATTAATGAATATTTTATAGTACAATATCTTTAAGCTCCACAATTCTAAATTCCATCAATATCATCCACTTTGTGTTTTGGGTATTGTAAAATAAGACTAGATAAAAAACATAAAACATTGGTGGTGTCCTAATAAAATTTTGGTACACCTCAAAGAATTTGGACCCATCATTAAGTTGTGTAGATTAAAATTGTTCATAATTATGTCATTTTCAAGCATTTCAAAATTCAAACCATTTGAAAATAATATTTAGCAACGAAAACATTACTTTAAAAGTGGTTTTGGGTATACATATTTTATATTCATTTCTAATTCATTTCAAACTTATTCAAAATTTTCCATAATATATTACAAAGATTTTTGTACAAATACATTAAAAATATCTCAATATCAATTTAGCTTAACATTATAAAAACATGCAAAATTAAACATTTGTTATACCTTCGGTGGGCATGTTTATTGGTTTTCAACCATCAAGGTTAAATAAGATTTTATATGCAATACACTTGCCCTTCAAGTTGTGGTAGAATATGATATTAAAATTGTGTATTCATTTTTATTAATTTGTTACATGTATATGTGCATTTTGTGAAGCTAGTAGTGGTGGAGCCAATAATAGTTGGGGATGATGATTTAACTTCAAGGGCATAATTTTCTTTTTAATGATGATGTGATCATGTCAACCTTGAAAAATGAATTTTAGTTTTTTCATCAATTAAAATGTGAGACCAATAGAAATTGAAAACCCTTTGTTGTGGTGGGCAAACCATGTGATGCAATTTCCACGCATGTTTTTCTTGGCTTGTCAAGTGATGGGCATTATTAGCATTTGAATAAAAACACTATGGATTTTTAGCATTATTAACATCATCACAAATCTTTGGTCAAGGCTTGGAATTGAACTTGGATTGTTTCATTTTGATGATCAACAATTAGCTTAATGTTCATGTTGGGTGTGATGGAGGCAAGGTTAAATAAAGATGGTTTTTTGCAAGTTGAGCAAATCATGATTGAAAAACAAAAAAATTTTATTGAAGAGAAACTTTTTTTGAAAAAGAATTATGTGCAAATGCTTGCATTAAATTTTTGTTGGTTTTGGTAGAGTTCTATTTCAATGTTTATGTATGTTAATGTTGTGTAGGTGGAACTATAGGATTATGTTGTTCATTGTTCATGGGTTTGGAATCAATTCAAAACAACTACATAGAAGTATAGGTAATACTTCCCAACATGAAGGTTACATGGTTTTTTTAACATTTGATTTCTATCCTTGATTTTGCTTTTGTGTTTTCATAAATGGCAACCCTATTTACCTTTTGTTTTTGCACCAATCCATCAAATATAAATTGTTTAAAATGTGACATTGATTTTTTATCTTTATTTCTAAAAGTGACAATCCTATTTGCAAATCATTGAATTTTTTGGAAAATAATTAATGATTCAATTTGTGATTGGGTTTTAGTCATAACATAAAAAATTGCAACTACAAAATGCTTTAGTCACCAAAGACTACCATTGGACAATTAGTTGCAAAAAAATCACATGGCATGAAAGTCACATTGGTAATTGCTAGCCCTTGTGACTACAATCGATTTTCTCATCCACGACATGGATCCCATGAAACATATGGGCAATTTGATTTTGTGATTACATTTGTGACTACCTTATGGATAGTCACATGATTCCAAATGTATTAGCCTAACTTAACTTAGTTACTTACCTAAGCAAAATGATAGGTAGGTAGGTAATTATAGGTGCTTATTTTGACCTACCTAATTTCACACATTAATCTAAGTAGTTAACTATCTACCTACCTAAGTAAAATAATAGGTATGTGCATAAAAAGGTGCACACCCTAGTCTAACTAGACTAGCTTATTAGGCCTACCTATTTAGTTTACATAACCTAATCTAACTTCTTAGCGTAGTCTAGTTTAGTTTAACCCCTATGACGCAAGTATAAAGTCTTGAACCCCTCATGATCTCCATGAGGATAAACCAAGTTTTAACCAAGTTTTGTTAACATGTTTATTAATTCACATCTTGTTAAATACACTAGTTAAGTAGGTAGGTAGCTAGGAAAATATGTAAGTAGCTAGTTTATAGGTAAGTAAATGGCCTACCTAGAATACATAAATGGCTTACTTGCTTACCCACAAGATATTTAAGTAGATGGCCTACCTATCTACCTAAACCTATTTAAGTTGATGATTTATTTATCTACCTATTTACCTAAATAAATGGTCTACTTATTTACCCACCAACCTAGGTAGATGGATTACCTACCTATCGAGGTAGATGACCTATGTACATACCTATCTAGTTAGATGGCCTACATACCTACCCACATACTTAGGTAAATGGTTAACCTACATAACTATCCACTAATTTACTTACCTATCTAGGTAGATGATTTACCTACATATGTACACATGTACCTATTTAAGTATATGACCTAGCTACTTAAGTTTTAAAAAAAGGTAGGTAGGTAATAGATGCCCTACCTTACCTTACTAAGCCTACCTAACCTTGCCTAGTTTCTAAGTCTAGCCTACCTAATTTGATAAACATCCTACTAGGCTTAACTAACCAAGGCCTATTTACTAAATAATAATAACATTTTTTAGTATGCTTACTAGGTAATAAATTAACTTGTACACATTGAATTGCAATAATAAAAATGTCACATGTCATTTAATCATCTATGTATAGTTGCAAATATAATTGCAGAAACGATTTGGTTATCAAGAATCAATGATGCTAGTAATAATATATGACATATGACATATGCTCACTTTTTATTAAAATTTTCATCTAAACTTGTGATACTCACAAATTGTAGTTGCATGTATGATTAAAATTAAAATTATAATTTATCAAAATGTAATCACATATGTGATTACAAGCACTTGGATGACACATGGGATTGTTACAAGTTTAATCACAACACAAGTTGATTTGAACAATACTCACACACTAGTTGCAAACATATGGTCGAAATGGACAAATGTTTTTTTATTGCACAAAGTTTTTCAAGAATTTGGCATTTGTTTCATTAAAAATATATATTTATGAAGTCATGGCAAGAAAATTTGGCAAACTTTGGATATTCAATTCCAATGAAGTTATGATCATGGCATATTTTGTATCACATGTGTTGTAAAAATCACCAATTATAATGACACTAATGTCAATTGATGAAGATTAGTTTTTTGGAATTGTTCATCCAATTAATTAAGGCTAGGCTATTTTGAAACACTATTGCAATTTGTGTTAGGTTGCATTCTGATCAATAATTATTTTTGGAGTCAAATATTTTTATAATGTTCTATTTATTTTTATTTTTCTTTTCTTTTTTTGATGGGTCAATGCAAGTGAAACTGGCTCACTTTTGATATTAGAATGAATGTTTATGTAAGATGAATGTAAATGAAATGGTTAAATTGTATTTTACATGTTGAAATTTTTCAATAAGGATTTAACTAAGATTATTAATTTGAGTATGCATGTGATGTAGGTGTCTATTATGAATAACTTGCAGAACAAAAAAATCTATGAACTTGGAACTAGTGAATTCATGAATTTCATCCCGTAACATCAACTTTCATATATGGAGTTCAAATGATCAATTGATTGGTATTAGGCTTGTGACGGATTGTATTTTATTTAGACAATTTATATCACTTAGCTACATGCGCCACCTTAGCTTGCAACACTCTTGGTTGTCATTTTAGTCATGAACCCTAAAATCCAACGACAACCCTAATTATTTGCTATTCAAATAATGAAAACTTGTATAACCATGAATTGGTATCTTTTTGAAAGGCATTTCATTAACTTTAATTGGAGGTTCAAGTATCTTTAAAAAAAAGCCTCAAAACATAATTAGGAGATTCCAACTAAAATTTTAAATACATTAAACCCTAACTAAAGGTTCGTTCGAGAATTGGAAAAGTGACCAGCATCAGTTTGAACCTTTCAAACAATATATGAATTGGTATCTTTTTGGAAGGCACTTTGTTTACTTTAATTGGAGGTTCAAATATCTTTTAAAAAAATCCTCAAAACATAATTAGGAGTTTCCAACTAAATTTTAAATACATTAAACCCTAACTAAAGGTTCCTTTGAGAATTGGAAAATTCACCAGCATTGGTTTGAACCTTTCAAACACTACATCTCCCAGTTTTGCAAAGTCTGAAATTAATCAAACATATGTTCCATCTTTAAATGCAACCAACCAAGTTTCAATCAATTAGAATGTTTCAATGTTCAAAAATTTCAAATCTATTCCATCATCCTGGGATGGACCAGGAATTATTATGCATTGAGCAAAACACTCAGCTAGATTTATTTATTTTGGGTGTAAATGGAGAACACCTTAAAATCTATGATTATAGCCTCCTTGAGAAGACAAGGCAATTTACACTTTCTTAATAGGCGTAAGGTCTCTCCTGTGTCTGCAAAGTCGATGTAAGCTGCTTTATGTCAAGAAAAGATGCCTCCAAACTCTGCATCTTGCCTCATGCTTTGCACTGGTGAAGGTCTTGTTGTTGGGGCACTATGACCTGAACCCGGGGCTCCCAGGGTGTAATGCCCTGACAGCAGGCATTACCCTACACAACATGACCTATACGCCAAAACAATTAACATGCAACCATTGAACCATAAAGCTATAATGCATTCAATGGTTGGCACTAGGCATATAATCTTTGTGTTTGAAAATACTCACCCACATAATCAACTATGTGAGTTGAAACTAGTTGAGTTTTGACCTAGTTATCAAGCTGATTATTGATAACCGGCTATCAGCTGGTTGTTGATTGTTTCGATAACTGGTTAAATTGATAATCACCTTGTATTGAATTTTCAAAATCTAATAACCCAGCTGAATAACCCCATTATCATTTAGGTAGGTTATCAATCTTTAAATACTAATACAGAAAATTAAAAAACAGAAAAAATAACATTTTCATTTTTATTAAAAAACTCTATAACCAGTGTATAATCAACAGATATTGACTTATTTATTTGATAACCTACCCTTAGCCATAATTGATGGTTATTACCCAGTTTTTTATAATCTATTCAGCACTCAATTCTTTTGAAATTGATAACCTGTGTGGTCTCCAAAAAAATTCAGAAAAAAAACCTAGTACCCAGCAATTATTAAAAAAGCAATGACTGACCAACACTAGTTGCAAAATGGTAGTTAACAAATGGTAGACATAATAACTTGACTTTGCATTTAGCTTAAAAATAGAAAATGAAATCCTCATAAATATACTATGAACACTTTAATAAAATTGTTCCAAAATAGTTGACCAGGTATCTAATTCCCATCAAAATAACTTTGCACTACTAGACCTTCCCAACCAAACTCCAAAGCATGTTTTGCATCAAGGCCACTGTGAGCAAGTGTACATACCTAGATGGCACATAGTAGTTGACATGGGGCAAGAACAAACCCATTGATAAACTAGCAAGAAAACTCCCACTCCAATTTGCTGTAGGCTGCATACAGGATGATCAACAAAAACTAAACTTTAGGGCCTTGCACCATTGCATTGTGCTTGCTATACTCATTTCCACAAAAAATGCAAAACCCTACACCAACACTTTTGTTGCTAGTTGAAAGTAGTTTGAATATTGCAATTCTAGTTGAATTGCAGTTCCTAATACCCGCCCAGAGAGTCACTGGTGCTTGGCAGTTGCTCGAAGTTTTTCAAATAACCGGATTTCTTTTTCTGTTTTCCTCCCCCACCCCCCCCCCCCCCCCCCAACAACGCCAACACCCCCTCCCCCCTCTAGTTTTATCCAATCAATTTTCAAACCTCATACAGTTTTACCAACAA
>Ga0116227_10001238_pt1 | contig 56112 bp, 31 predicted proteins | sample S1TSphgellanicum_FD_89693 | JGI IMG/M metagenome (GOLD analysis project Ga0116227, IMG submission 89693) | Host-associated microbial communities from peat moss isolated from Minnesota, USA - S1T2_Fb - Sphagnum magellanicum MG | ecosystem: Host-associated > Plants > Peat moss > Unclassified...
TTTCTTGCACCCAATGGGAAGCCCCAAGACAGCATCCAACCTTTTTTCTTTTTTTTTTCCCTTTTAAATTTGGTGGTGGAAGGGGGGGGGGGGGCATTTTGTTTTTTCTTTTTTCCTTGGTTCCCAATGTGTTCCCTTTGAGTTCCCATCAAGTTTCAAATATGTTCCCCAAGTTCCCAATGTGTTTCCCAACATGTTCTCCATAGCACGTCACTTTTATCCCATATGCTTTGGCAAATGTTGTCCTCCTTTCACCTATATAGTCAGGCTGAACACAGGGACCTCTGTAGTTCAAATAGAACCATCTATTTCGGGGAGCCTCCATAGTTTCATTTGTTTTGAGTGATGGGCCAATGAAATTGGCTCATTGCAAAAAACAAAAATTGAACTTGGGAGGCACCTCATCTAATTAATAGGAGACGTGAATAGGAGGGGTATAGGGCAGCAAACAAGTAACTGGGAATAAAAATTTTACAAAACAAAATAACTGGGACCCAAACTAGTTTTTCCACCAATTTTGGTGGTAAACTAAGTTTCAGCCTAGCTTTCCTTTTTCGTGAGCACCTCCACTGCTGCTACATATATTTTCACTGCTCCTACTTGTACAACTACTAAAAATACTCTCGAATCTTCTGCATTAAATGCTGAGTTTCGGCAATTCATACTTAGATTAATAAAATTTCCTTACTTTGCAGATACCACTGAAAGAGGGGATGGGGAGTGAAAACAGGCCCAAAGACAGGGTGAAGACAGGGTGACCTTATGGATAACTCTATTATGTATTGTCCAAGTTTTTAAAACTTTTCCCCATTAGTTCCATTTTCATCCTTTGCCCTAGTTTCTCAACTTTCTGACCTCGCATAGGATCCAATCTATAGGGTAGACCAGCTGGTGATCAAACACTTAAGTGCTCAGGGCAGGCCCAATCCAAGGGGAGGGCTCAATTATTTCTGGTGTCCACACAAAATTTGAACCCCTCCTCTTCATGCATTTGACACACTAACAATCATCAAAAACAGATTAAAAATGAGAAAGTTACAGCCCCCCAAAATAAAAAAGGTTGAAAACTTTAAAAAACAAACCATCAAACATTACAAAGGCCAGTTCCCAAACACCCAAAAAATTCTTTGTATGTTGTTCTATTGCTACCAGAGTTCAAAGACAATTTGTAGAACTTTAACACTCTTATAACAATTTACATCGTTTAAAATGAATAAGAAATAAAAAAGTTATGAGGTTTGAAAATATGAAAGGTCCAAAGAGAAGGGGAAAATAAAAAAACACATTTTGTAAGTTGAAAAGCTTTTTTTTTTTCTTGTTATTTTTTCATTACTCCTTTTCCTTTGCACTTCAAATATGATTACTAAAGCTTGAGGTAGCACTCCCATAACATTTTAAATCACTTGAAATGAAGCACATATGATGAAAATGTAAATAAGTGTTCAATCATAAGCAAGCGATCGATGATGGGTCTATCATAAATACATTATACTAAAGTTATAACATTGTTAAAGAAGGAATAACAAAGATGGTTTTAATGACTTTTAGGTCATTTGTTTCTTGTCTTAATTTTTTAGATCATCCAACTTCCCTAAATTAATGCATAATCCATCCATCAATTGTCCCATTGTTACTCTTCCTTTGGTTCATTCATTGTGGAAAACATATAAATTGTCCAACTTCAAGTTCATCTATTGCCCAACTTCTTCAATCTTTTCAATATCTCATTTATTGAGGTTCATTCATTGTCTAATTTCAATAGCCATATTGCTTCCTTTTTTCATATTTTCTCCATATTTGCCCTTCCCTTGGTAAGTATTAATTTATATCCTAAATATAATACAAATTTTGTAGCCACAAAATAAAACCATATTTTTAACAAATACATCTTGCAACTAACAAAATATACAAAAACACAACAATTTTAACTCTATATTTCAAACAAATATATTTTCCACACATGATCAAAACAAATTGAAATCTATACTTCCAGCAAATAAATTTGCACATTAAAGTCATAATTCAAAACATACAATAGAATTGTTCATAACTATTTTTTCTTCCTATTTTTAAAATTCTCATACATTTACTTAATTCTTTTGCAAGTATTCTTCAACGTTAAAAATGTAAAATACAATCCAAATTCACATGGGAAAGGAAATAGTTCCAAATTACCTTCCAAAACCCAATTCAAATTCAAATAATAGTAAATTTTATTTCCAACCATTCCTCTTTCTTGTTATTACCTATCATTATGCCTTAACATTAAGCTCCATATACTTTGGATTCCATTTTCAAAATCTTTGAATCTTGAATACTCAAAAATTATATCTTATAAATTATAACCAAAAATACTACTCAATTTTTACTTCTTTAAGTAATTATTACTCTACAACAAGTTTTTGGTGTTTGGCCTTTTATTGTTGATCTACAATTATAGATTGTTAAAGCCATCTATCCATTATTATTCCCCTCTTCTATTGAAAGTTCAATTGTAGATGTATCAACATATTCAACAAATTTCTATGCTAAACATGGTTTTGGTTGTTAAATCAATTGAATGGGTTTAGCTTGCTACTATACCTATACTTGTACTATGGTCAATTTTTTTTTTTAACCATGTGGTTGTTGAATAGCTACAACCTTTTCCTTAATGCCTCGGATTATACCACCACCTTATATCTTCTATGGTTTTATACTATGTTGTTTTACAAGTTTTGGTACTTCACCACTAGGACCTACTTTTTAATCATCCAACTTTGGATTGTTAGCTTTATATTACAAACTCTAAATTAAAATGTGATACATAAATTAGGGTAAGCTTAGTTGTATGCCTTGATATTCTTCAAATACAACTCCTCATCTACTATGTGTTTGGTGAATTTTTTTTCGAGGTCTCTATGGACATATCCTCCACCAAACCCACCATCACTACTAGAGAAACCCCATTTTGCAACTTGTTTTAAACAACTAAAAGTATCATTTCTGATTATTTTGGTTTCAAAAACCTCATTTTGTGACTTGTTTTAAGTGATTAAAAGTGTTGTTTATGACTATTTTGGTTTCGATAGGATTTTTCTACTTGTGCATGTGTTTATTTTTGTGGCTTGTAATTCCATAGCCTTTTACTTCATTCTAATTATGGTATATTTCATCTTTAACTCATCATACTCCTACAATTTGTGCTTGAAGTAATATGGTTACAATATTTTCATCTTCTCCATAATTATCTACACTACAACAAAAGGTGTCCTTGTATACCAAGTGATTTACTAGATTTTGAGTGAATTCATTGATTTTAGTAAGCGGGGATTAGTTGGAAAATAGTGAGTTCGTTGGTCTAGTGAATGGGGACTAGTGAATTGCACCCACATTTTGTAGTAGTGCTACAACTAATGGGTATCATTATATACAACTTGATTAGATTTATCATATGTGGCCTTTATTTAATCTTGATGCAACTATGTTTCATTTCTTTCCTACACTACCTATTCCAATTCCAACTTCAAATGTTGGATCTATTTCTCCTAATTCAACATCACAACATCCAACCTCTTGTTGTAATTGGTTGGAGTAGCACATTGTGTTATAGTTATATCATTGCCACTTTTTTTTACAAAAGGAACACTATGAAACATGGCAAGTTTGTTGATTTTCATTCATCTAACATGGATGAAACTAGTTCAACTATTGTGGAACTTCTTTACAACTAGTGTAGTTGAAGTGCATACATTATGTTGCAATTAAGAATATGATTATTGGGTACAAAACAATCATCTAATAGTTGATCTTAATGTTATATAGTGCAATTGTCAAAAGTGATGTAAGTATTGTTTTATGACTTTTTTGGTGGTATATTGGGATGGTGATAATCTTAAAATTAGTGTTGTTAATAATGCTATTAATTTACAACTACATGATAAGTTTTTTTTATAATTATGGTATAAAAGTAAATGAATATATGGTTATTATTTTATTATTACAAAGGGTACCAATGATACCATATTGCAATTGTTGATAATATGATGTATCTAATTACATTTAGCACATTTTTCATTTGTAAACATTGGAATTTATTACATGGTGTTAATTTACAACTAAGGTAATGGATGGGATGCTAACTTGCAATTAACAAATATGGTGGTCAAGCTAAGAAAATGATCCTATGTTGCAACTAACACATATTACATTAAATTACTATATTGTAACTAACTCCATCACTAATGTTACATTTTGTAATTAACATGGCACACCAAGCTACTATCTTAGCACCCAAAAGTGTCATGTTATGTCCATTTCATGATTTTAGCATTCTCACTATTGTTTCCAACCTTTGATATCAAATCTTTCAAACATTCATGATAATTGTGCATTTTACAAAGGTCAATCCTCTCTTTTGCATGTTCACATTGAGACGATGTTTTATTTGTAATTGGTTCATAGTAGATTGCAAAACACTATCAATATTCAATTTTTTGTTGATTTAGGATCACACGCCAAAAGAAAGAAGAATTATCAAATTATTTGGTTTCCATGTTATAATTAGAAGTTATTCTTTATAATTAGAGGTTCTAAAATAAGAAAGGTTTTTAAAATTTGTTGTCCCAAACAAAAAATGTCAAATGAAGTAAGAATTCCAATAAAACATGCATAATGTCTTATTATGTGATATATTCACATATTTCATTGTTCCAATGTAGATTGTTTGTCCACATGTTTCAAATAAGATAACAAACATCCTCTTGATTATTTTCAATTCCTTTCATTTGATATGGCATGACATTTGCACATTGCGCAATCAAGGAACTCACATAGGGGCAACTTTTCAAGCTAGCTTTAATTTGAAACAATATTTAAATGTCAAATTGTAGTCCACAAAGAAACCCACAACATTACCTACAACCATAGAGACAACTAGTGGAATAATTGGTAGAGATCATCAAATGGTTATGATCCTGATTCAAATTGGCAAAAAAAATTGTTGAAAATATTTTGTTGAATGGAGGTTTTGGTGTCAACATCATGACTAATGAATTGAAACTTAAATTGGGTTTACAACTAGCAAAGCCTAAACCATATCATCTAAGGATGGCAAATCAAACAACCATTAAGTTATTAGGTTTTATCAAGAATTTTAAAATTGCCATTGATGTGACACCCTACATATTCACATTTACAATCATGAACAACTTGTTAGATGCAAGTTATTTTATGTTATTGGGAAAGCCATCATTGAGAAATGCCAAAATCTCACATGAATAAAATACAAAATATGGTAACCATTGAGGGAAATGGGATGGGACCATGAGAATAATGGTTGCAACAAAAAAGCCAACAACAATGTCAAATGATTGAAAGATGTCGAATGTTATGATCTCATGGAATGATATCAAGAAGGCATTACTCATGATGATGTCATTTTTACTACTAAGCTAAATTTGTTCTGCATTGGAACCATTACATTCCCCAATGGATTATTAGACAAACTATCATAACTACAAGAAATTGCTCCAAACTCAAAGTGGACTTTGCTTAAAGGATGAAGAGAAGCCAACAAAGGTGGCCATAAGAGATGATGTGTTATACCAAGAGTTGAATGAGATCTTAGATGTTCAATATCGTAAGAGTTTTAATAGGCATATTGAAAGAACCATTGAGATGGATGAAACATCAACACAAATCCATGTTCAAACTTCAAAAATTGCAAGATGTACTCTACCAAAGGAAGCACAAATATGAAAATAAACATGAGGACAAAATATAATCCTTGATTTTTGAGGGTTGTGATTTGGAGGAATTTTTGGCTACACAAGTTGAAAATTTACTCTAGGAATTCAAGGATGTTTTTGCTTGGAACTACAAAGATTTGAAGGGAATCCTTGTATAACTACTCCCACATATAACTCAACATCAGATTGAGCTAAATATTACAATTTCACTGGTTCATCAAGCCTAGGACAAGATGAATTCAAACCATGCAACAATTTGCAAACATGATCTGGACAATATTCATTAATCTATAAAAGTTGCAACATGGTTGTCTCTAATTGTTGTTGAGCCCAAGAAGAATGGCAAACTAAGGATTTGCATTGACGTTAGGAAGCTCAATGCAATCACAAAAAAAGATCCTTATCCTCTTACCTTTTAAGAAAGAAGTTCAAGATGTAGTTGTAAGACATGAGGCTTATTCTTTTCTAGATGGTTTCTAAGGATATCACCAGATCATGATTGTCCCTAAAGACTGGTACAAGACAACATTCATAATAATTGGGGAACATTTGAATGGATAGTCACACCATTTGGTTTGAAAATTCCTCAACCAACCAACCAATGTGTTGTCAACAAGGCATTTAAGGAATATCTTGATATTTGCATGAAATTGTATTTGGATGTGAATTCACAGTCTAGAGTGACATGCAAAGCCACTTTGCAAAACTTAGACTTCATTTAATATGCAGGGAATTTTTGCATTAATCTCAATCTAGATAAATGTGTTTGCCTAATGTACTCTGGTAAGATACTAGGATTCATTGTCTCCAATGAGGGCAAACTACCAGATCCTAAAAAGATCCAGGAAATTGTGAACATGCCAGATCCAAAAACACCACAGCAGATACAGGCTTATACATCAATACTTTGTTGCCAAAGTTTACTTAGTTTTTCTAATTCACAAGAAGTTGTGCAGTCTGCTACACAATTTAGCTTTTCACAATCTAGATATGTTAATGCCAGATGATCCTTTTGTATGTCAGAGATTAATGACCTTTGATGGTTGCCAACATACCTCAAATGTTACATATAACTGCCATTAAGCAGCTTAAAAATTTATTGAGCCCTAGCAGAAGGCTATGGTTGGATCCCAATTTCGATAAGTTGCCTGAACAGCCATCAATCACACAAATGCATCATTACCAGTCTTCAGGACCTATGTTGCTGTCACCAAATTTGAATGTCTATGACCAGTGAAAATCACCACAAAAACAAAATCTGCAGTACTTAAGTGGGTAACAGGCTACCAGAACAACAGTCTTTGATCCAGACAGACTTTGGGTATCTTTCTTTCCTGAAATGATGAAGAAATAACAGCAATGGTGTGAGAATGGTGGATCAACCATACCAAAAACAAATTGAGGGTGAAATATATTTTGCAAGGTGCCATTCATTTGTCCTCTATTTAACTTTACACTCAGCTGCAGCAAACAGCATCCACCATCAATGACCACTACTGTAATGTCATATTCTAATCTGACCTACAACCTACACCGCCAAGATCTCATAAGCTAGTACTTTGTGAAAGCCTGTCCAAAAATGTGTGGAAACATGTATCACTTACAAATTGCCAGTCTCTGACATGATGAGGTCATAGTCGTCTGATAATAGAGGGTCTGGACATCTGGACTGCATTCCTTTCTATCCACTTTTACATCACATATCTCCAAGTGATACAACTGCTACAACCAAATTCCTGGTGCCACCCCATCTTGCAACACAATTTAGAAACATCAAAAACAGTAAAAGAGCAGATTGCACTCATACTTGAATCAAGGTGGATGGTAATTTATGGTGGTCACTCCCATCTGGTGCAGTTTCAAACAAACAGAATGAAGTGAATTCTTTGCATTTGTAACCAAGAATACAATGTCTAATGAACCAAAACAGAAGACACTTCACAATGTAGGTCTATATGATTTTCCCCTCGCATGATAGTTCCCTATCCCTCACAAAGGAAATCAGACAAGGAGATGTACTAGTACACTTCTCATCTTATTGTCTTGGGCTAAAAAGGAGAAATATTTCATGAAAGCATTGAACTTACAGGACTTGATACCTGGCTGTTTTCAATAGCAGGGGAGGGTGTGCAGTGCTCGTTGTCATGATTCTCAGCAGTCCAAGCACTAAAAAAGCATGACTTGTGCTGTTGTCTTGCATAAGTTGCACCAAAGAGTTCAGTACAATTTGAGCATCTGCATCTCCCTTGAGCTTCCACCCCTGTAATGGAATGTAGTGAATTCCTACGTTGCCCTCCCAGTATTCCAACTACAGTAATGGCAGAATCAATCACGAAGCCACAGGGTATTGGCTTCCAATGATCCTGAGCATTGTCTATGGGAGAGAGAGGAATCCAGAGTACTCGAATATGCACACTGTTTCTAAAACTGCTTGGGTTGTCATGATGGACTGGATGCCAGATCCTGTGCCTCATATTCTGTTCCTTTGACAAGATCTGAAGAGATTCAGGTAAAAACTTTCTCTTCAGATTTTGCTTTCACCATGTTTCAACTGTACACAAACAGCAAACTGTTACATAACTCACATTTGACATTTGGATCCTGAAAACCATTACAAGCCAAAATCTAGAGCATAGCTGCTTGCATTCAACCAGTTGCAGCTGGCAATGAACTCACCACCTGAAAACTTTGACACACTGCCCATTAAACCCTCTTCTAATTCGGTTAACTGGTATTGCTCCAGATTATAGATCTAGCATGCACTTTAGCTCAGGAATTTCAGCCCAAACCTCAGGGTGGTAATGAGCCTAAACCACCCCACTAAATAGCTTGAAGCTAAGTCAGAAATAACAATACCATATGTTGCTTTGTAAAGCAGTAAACAGCAATCCAATTGATAGACCAAAGTAGATGTGCCAGTGGCAGTGGGTTTTCATCTCTCCTTGAGAGTCAAAGTAGGGTCTCTGTGATGGTTAGCCAATGGTCAAGCCATTAACATCCTCTTGTTCTCTCTGTAAGCAGATTCTACATATCTGGCAAAAGCACCTTACAACAGTAGAACACCAAAAGGTCAGAATATGGAAAGGTAAGAAATTTCTACAGATTATCCATATGAAAGTGATAGTCCCATGCTTTATTAACTGTGAATGTTCATATCACCTTTGAGCTTTCACCTGTACAATGATACCTCAAGTAACAGTTGCAACCAAAATAATCATGCAACAGGAGGTTTTCCCACATTGTTTATGCAAGGATTAGCTCTCACGCAAGAGAATAGACATACAAACCTCAAACTGTCATCAAAGAAGCAGTTTTTATGGATTAAGGAATAGATCTACTATTTTCTGCTTCCTGTGTGAGTAGCAGATCCTTAAGCACTACAGTCAACAACATTTTGTCAAGCCACTGCTGTTGCTATCGCACTTGTTCCTTCACCCCAATGTAACCACAGACCAACAACAAGCTCTCATAAGACCACTAGGAATTATACTATTTGTCTGACACAACTGTATAACATGTGTACTCAGAACTTCAAGAACCTTGTCAGCTGAGGTTACAAAGATAGAATTAGCCTGTGTTGCGCATGCCAGCTGCAATCCCATTGATGGTGATAAGAAGTGCATCACGGAGCTTGGGGTTTGAAGCATCCTGTCGCAGTCGGCGAAGGATCTCCACTTGAAGCATGTTGATAGGATCAAGGTAGGCAAGACGACTCTCAATCAATCGTCTCAGGGTCTTGTTGTTCTCTGAGAGCTTCTGGTGGCCACTCACATCCAGGACAGTTCGCTGAGTTGTATAGAAGGCTTCACGCAGCTCATTGCCCAGCTGCTGTCGGCTCGGTGATACCAGTACTTCATCATAGTGCTTGGCAATGGGAATGTCAGCCTTGGCAAGAACCATCTCTATCAAATCAATTGTCGACTGAAAGAATGGCCATTCTCTATACATAGCCTGCAGTTCTTCCTCATGTCCTCGAGAAAATGCAGCTTCAAGGCCAGCACCAACTCCTAACCAAGCAGGCAACACAAAGCGAGTCTGGGTCCAGGCAAAGATCCAAGGGATCGCACGCAGCTGGGATACCCCACCTGCTTTCTTACGGCGAGTTGGTCGACTGCCAATGTTGAGGTTTCCAAGCTCTGCTTCAGGTGTTGCCTCATGAAAGTACTCCAGAAATTGGTTGTTCTGGAAAACAATGCTGCGGTAGTGCTTGCAGCTGGTATCAGAAATTTCTTCCATCACATTGCGCCAGCTTTCAGACCGGGGAGGATCAGGTGGGTGAAGTGTTGCCAGCAGCACTGCAGTGGTGTAAATCTCCAGCTGCCGCACAGCTGTTTGAGAGAGCCCAAACTTGGCTTGTATCATTTCTCCCTGCTCTGTGACACGCAGAGTGCCCATCACAGACCCCGGGGGTTGAGACTGGATAGCCAAGTACATAGGTCCACCTCCCCGACCAACACTGCCACCTCGGCCATGGAACAATGTAACTTTGATGCCAAACTCCTTGCAAGCAGCTACCACATCTTCCTGAGCTTTGTAGAGCTCCCAAGCTGCTGTGAATCTCCCTGCATCCTTGCCTGAGTCTGAGTAACCCAGCATGACTTCTTGGTGTGCTTGATGGTTCCTGATGAGATGCTCACGGTACCAATCAATTTTGAGCAGCTTGCGAATCACAGTACCTGCACCCCTCAAGTCTTTCACAGTCTCAAACAATGGCACCACCCGCAGTGTCTCACCAGGGCAAGTTATGCCAAGCTCCCCACCTACAACTAGGCGGGCTTCTTTCTGCAGCAGCTCTACTGCCAAAACATCACTTGCCTCAGCAGCCATGGAGATGACATAGGCACCAAGGGAATTTGTGCCAAGCTCAGCACTCACACGGAAAGTATTCAGCACCTCGCGCACATCAGGCTTCACTTCTATGGTAGGTGGCACAAGAGGCCTTCTGCCCTTGAGCTCAGTGGTGAGGAACTTCAGTTTCTTCTCCTCATCCCACTGACTGTAGCTTCCAATCTCAAGCCATTGTGTGATTGAATCCAATGTGTCTGTGTGTCTGTCAGCCTCCTGACGAATATCAAGCTTCATCAGGGTCATGCCAAAAGTTGCCACACGGCGGATCAAATCAGTGAGCCGCCCATCTGCAAGTATCTCAGAGCTGCAAGCTTCCATAGATTCATGACAAAGCAAGAGTGGCTCCATAAGCTGTTCACCTGTTTCATAGTAGTCATTAGGGTCATAATCACACGGGGTACCTTCAAGCATCTGCTCTGTCCTCCGTTGTGTGTTCACAAGCTTTTGTCTGACATGACCAAGCACAACTCTGTAAGGGGCAATATCAGGACGACCAATCATGCTTGGATTCAAAAGCTTATCCATGCTTGACTTGTTGAGGTTTGATTCTAAAAGAGTCTTCTTTTTGGTTGCAGCACCAGAGTGTGTTGGGGTTGTTGGAGTCGCTACTACTGGTTGTGAGGTATCTGCCATGTCTTTCAGGTTGAATCCAGCTGCACCACCATGCTCAGCTTTGACAGCAGTTGGGGAGCCTTCCTTGGAGTGCACTGCTGAGCTTGGGGCTGTGTTCAAATGTGATGGCACCTTAAATGTGGATAGCATATCAATGTCATCTTTCACTGGAAGCTCCATGATTGGCATTTCAGAATCCCCATCAGCACCTGTCATTGGCATGTCTGCCCCAACTGGGAGATGTGCCGGCAAGGCTGGGCCATGGTACTCAGAGTGCTCTCTTTTCTCCCTTGGCTTCCAGCTAATATGGTGATGTTCTTCATGATCATGCTCTTTTGAAATGATGCTGTAAGCATAGTCAGCCAGTTTTTGGCTGCAAGTCATCATCGAAAGCTCAAATCGCAGACCATCAATCTCTCGCAGATAGAGATCAGCAGCTATCCACCTTGCCAAGAAGCAAACATCTCTTGTGACCTTGGCAGTAACATTGGGATTGCCATCCCTGTCTCCACCCATCCAAGACCCAAACTTGATAGGTGTGCTTGTGAGAGGTAGTGGCCTCCCTGTGTGTCTCTTCAGGGCATTGCTCACTCGGCGCAAGTACTGAGGAACAGCCTTCCATAGAGTTTGCTCCACAATATGAAGTCCTCCACGAGCCTCATCAACAGGTGTTGGCTTCCGTCGTCGAATCTCATCGGTCTGCCAGAGTGAGATGATCTCCCTCACCAGGTCTTCAATCAACTGCTCCTTGTCTTCTTGTGATAAGTCTGTTCTATCATTCCTCTCCAGCAGATGAGCAATGCGCAAATGCTTGTACTGCAAAGTGCGGCGGTTAATCTGAGTTGGATGTGCAGTAAGCACAATCTCCACCTCCTGCTCACAAACAGCATTGTACACCTCATCCTGAGAGTAGCCACTCTGAATGAGCCTGTTAAACACATCATCACAGGACTTGGACACATGGCCTGGTAACTTTGTCCTGCGCACTCTGTGGTGTGTCTCTGCAATCCCCATCAGATTCAGATAATGGCTGAAAGCACGGGCAAGAGGAACGGCCTCTTCCAAATCCATGCTGGAGAGCTCCCTCTCTAGCTGCCTGGAAAGCCATTCGGCTGCATCTGTTATTCCAGCCATTCGCATATTGCACGCACTCTGCGCCAAGAGGCGCACTTTGTCTACTTTATCAGTAAAATGCTGCCCAACCTCTCGCTGCAGGCAGTCATTGAGCAAGTTCCCGAGCAGATGGCAATCATCATCAAATGCCTGGAATGAAATCTCTTCAGCGATGTCGTCCACAGTGTCTGTCATCTCTCCTCTTTCCTTTCTCTTCAAAGAACTTCTTCAGCGTGGCTACCAACCAACGAACCCTTGAGCTGGAGAATCCCCCCAGGTTTAATCCACGTAACAGCAGTATTTGATTTGTCGCCTGCCTTGAAGAAGCTCCACGTTAATGGACTCTGTGTTTCCAGAGCATACCTCCTCACGTGACCAAGAGAACAACCATTTCTGTTATGTTCACGGCTTCTCCCACACAAAAACTGCATTCAAAGACCCGACTCTTCAGCAGACGTTACATACGCAAATCATCCACATCATCAACACACGTCTTTGCTTCCCTACACCGAAATCCACAAACAAATGCACGACAAACCTAGGAAACAGTACATGAAGCGGCGGCGGCGGAGCTAGAGGTTGTTCCGCATCCGTTGCTCCGTCTCCTCAAACACTTCAGCAACGGCCAATGAATCTCTAGATCCGCATATTATCCATAAGCAAGCGACACAACCAAAACAACATCCCTATCTTTGACGATTTTAGAACAATGATCACAAATGCCACAGGACCCGAGTTCCGCAGACGTCGCAGAACCTAAGAAAACGGCAGCTAATTCACGAATGAATATAGTAGCTACGAAGCGGTACGCAAAACAGTCCTGAAGGAAACGGCAACAACATTGGCGGAACAAAAGAAAAGATATGAAAGAAACAAGAGCCTATTGTTGTTTTGTTGACGAAAATATGAAGAATCGAGAAGATTCTGTCGTTTTGCTCTGTTTTGCTTACCACAGAAACCAAAACATAAACAACAAAGAAACTCGACAAGAAACAAAAGCAGCTGTTGTTTTTTTTGGTTTGTTTACCGTGAAAAAAAGGAAAACAATTCTCGACTTCCGAAAACAAAAAGAAAATCACAGAATTGGCGGGCGCGATTTTTGTTACTGCTTCACGGGTTCGCCGTCTTTCACGCCTCCAATTGAAACGAATCGAAGCAAAAATCCATCCCGAAAGCGTCGCTTGCTCTGCCTCTCGTTTCCTGTCCTCTCGTCTCTCTTCTGTGTCCGAGCGGCTGCGAGAAGACAGAAGAGAGACGGAGAGACAGAAGAGAGAGATGGAAGGCAGGGCATCTTTTGCGCATCTTTTGGTTATTCTCCATCGTTTAGGCTAAAAACGAAAAGATAGGCTTGCTTCTTTTACATTCGTCACGTCCTTTCTTCGTCATGGGCACATCGTGCAATGTCGAGACTCGAGACTCTTCCAAAAAAAATTATGCCCAAGCATTAACTGTTCACGAAAAAGACTGTATCCCTCTTTTACTTCCATGAGTTATCTTTCTCTGTCATAGAACCGCGCAAAAAAGGTTTCTTTCCTGTTTCACTCCTTTTTCTTTTTTCTTCTGTCCTGTCCATCGATTTCTTTCGCTTTTTTGCTTGTGCCAATTTAAAGAATTTCAGATTAACTTGGAAATTATTTTCACGACAAGATATTTATTATTGCTAGAGTGGGTATTGAATAAATGTAATGATAAAATAAATGGGTATTTTTGTCTCAACTTTTGATTTCGCAAAGTTAACTTTTTTTCTTTTCTTTTTTTCTGGTTTGCTGACTGTTCCCGAAAAAGATGGCACCCCTCTTTTACTTCCATGAGTTATCTTTTTCTGTCATAGAACATCGCGCAAAATAGTATCTTCCTCTTCTTTTTTCATTTTTAGCCTGTCATCGATTTCTTTAGCTTGCTGCCTTTTGCGAATTTAAAGATTTTCAGATTAACTTGGGAATTCTTTTCACCGCGGATATTGCTAGAGTAACTATGTAATAGGCTAAGTAATCATTAAATAAATTGGTGATTTTCTCAGTTTTTGATTTAGCAAAAAATAACCTTTTTTTTTGGGCTGACTGTTCACAAAAAAGATGGCATCCATCTTTTACTTCCATGAGTTATCTTTCTCTGGCATAGGACATCGCACAAAAAAGGGTCCTTGCCTTGGGTTATCAATTCATAACATTTTTCAATATTTTGTGGGCATCGCCATAACATATATTGAAATAAGAAATGCTGCTCTCCTGCAGCAGTGCTATTTTTTATTCAATTTTATGAAGTTGTTTGGTTAACAAGCATTAGGTTTTAGGCAGTAAATGATGATGACTAGAACCCACCCGTCTAATAAGTTTTTAAAATACTTTTTAAAATGCTACCAAACCAACATCTGGGTCGAAATGTGACCCAAAAAAAAAAAAAAATCCTGAGATTTGGCGAATTTTTTACCCAAAAACAGGGAATATGCAATAAAAATATTTTCAATTTTCACATTTGTGGAAAATTTTGTACCAAAAATTGGCTGGTTTAAAGATGACTCCATGCTCAACAACTGCAGGGGTAAGCTTAACCTAGACCTTGGGCCACCACCAGAATTCACATTGCCATAGTACCTAGCCTAGTTAACCTAGCAGCAAGGTGCCAAATAATTTATTTTATTTTGTTATCTACCATCAAAAGTAAAACTAATAGTATCTTCCAATTTAACATTATATTAAATAATGAAGCTAGTGTTCTTGAAATTTTTCTTTCAGATTTTCCACATGGTAGGCAAGTATATTTCAAAAACATTGGCAATTCCAAAGAAAATTAATCAGTGCCTAACCAGGCTAGGTACTACAATAGATGACATGAAATCTTTGAGCCCAAAACAAAGGTGGGTTGACATAATAGACAAATTATAATTTGTTGCATTTGGTTGGTTTTGGTAAAAGATTGAAAAGCACCCTAGCACAAAGGACAAGGGTGGACATAATAGACAAGCTAGAAATTAAATAAATAAGTAAGTAAAGAAAAAACACCCAGCAAGGGAACAAGAGAAGAAAAAAGAAAGGACCCAAGTCCAAACAAAAGACCACACCTGAAAGCACAGAATGCACAATAGAAATTGTTGCATTTTGTTGTTGGCTTTTGGCCAAGATTGTGAAAGCACCCTCGCATGGTGCTTCACAAGTTCTGGCCCCAAAAACTCAGGCCCCAGTAACTCTACTTGAATTCCTAGGGAGTCGAACTTATGAAGCACCTCGCTAGGATGCTTTACTTAGCTCAAAACATGAGGTGCATCCCCACCCTACTCAAAGGACGAAGACTCACTCAAGGGAGGATGACAAATGTAACAGCCCTGCCAGCCTGATAAAGAGAATTTCACACTTTTTCTGCAACAGAAGAAAGAAGGTGTAAAATACACCAGGTCAATGCAATGATGTTTGCCATACTTTTTTTACCAAAGCTAGATTCATACATAGTCCAGGAGAGTCATTGATAATGTGAATGTAAATTAACACTATTCACAATACACTGACCTGCTGAAATAAGTAGCCTGGTTGGTGACATGGCACACTATTAACCAAACTACTTTGTGTGGTTGTGTCTGGTAATAAACTATATTTGCCTTTTCAAAATCATTGGAAATTTTTAGATCCTCGATTACTCTATCAATTATTGCAAATTATCATCGCCAAAACACAACAAGTAAATTGCCAATTTGCAACACCCCACCTAGTCCCTCCCTCCAAAACACATTGCAATTGCATGTTCACTCTCCCTACTCCCGATGCTTTACAAACATACAAATGTAGGGAACCTCTATCCTCCCTCCCATAAGCGCCACACAAGTTCAAAATCTACAAGCAGTCTACAATGCATGGATTGCACGTGGCATTGACTAGGAGAGACAAAGGATGTGGAGGAGGATCAAATAGTGGTGGTGAAGCTCATCAATCCCATGTAAATTGGGATCACAATGAGATGTTCACATTCATCAAACTAAAGATGTTACACAAAAGGAGTTTGAGTATCAAAGAGTTCATATGGTGCAAGGTTGGACTAAGATTGCAAATGAACTACAAAAGATAATCAAATGCATGTTGCCAAAATATGGCAAGATAAGTGGAACAATGTGAATTTTGATCCAATTAAAAAATAACAAACTACCACAAAGGGACCAACCACAACACTTATTTTTGGGAGTTGATCAGTATGAATGTGACAAGTTCGATTTGCCAAGGAAATTCAATTGATAGTGTTATTTGAAGGTGATTGAAATATTTCAAAGAAGGTGTCATGACCCAACTTGGGTGCATGATTGGAACTTTCGAAAAGGACAAAAATGTGTTATTCCTAGGATAAAGGAAGTTGATATTTCTAAATAAAAAATGGGCCAAATGCAAGATTTGAACACAATGAAAGGAATTGGGTTGTAAGAGTGTCCCACAACTTAATACACTCCCACAAGTTGGGAAAGTGAAAAGGTTTAAGTTGAAGTTGAAGTTGCAAAGTATTTTGAATCTTTGGGACAAAAGTGCAAGTAATAACCTGCTTTAAATTGGTCCCCAAGTATATCATTTGACAAGTCTTGAAATTCAAATATCAAAATTGGGCTTTCATTTTATGACATGTCCCCAAACTCCTTAAGGAACCCAAATGTGCCCCAAAGTGAAATAACGAAAAAAGAAAGGAGTCAAGGCACGTTCCTTAGTTCGTAACACTTCGGGAGTAGAAGGGCTTGTTGGAGCTTTGAGATGGGATTAGGGCAAATTCATAAGCAAGAGTTCAAAATGAAATCAACTTGCACAACCAAAGAAAGAGGGTGGTTAGTGCAAGTTGAATGTAAGTGGTGCAACAAACTTAGTAGGGACAACCTCAAGCACAAGTTTTACACGGCTCCAACTTGTGGGAAGAGGCACCACTCCCTCCCTTTAGTTGACTTTGTAACTCTCCGCATGGGCTACATCCAAATGGCATTTTTCCCCAAAATTGGGACTCCTATTGTCCCGAAAACTTTGGATGTTCATATCTTCCTCAAATCAAACCTTTTTGGAACATGTAAGGGCAATATTTTATAGCCCTCAAAAGGATCTTTCCAAAGGTGTATTTCACACCCCAATCAAAGATCATTTAACCCTGTTCAAAGGGGATTTGTGGTTGAAAGTCAAATTTTCAATTTGATTCCCGACCTTTTTTTATCATAATTCATGCATTTTAAATCTAAATGAACAATATGAGGACACTTTAGGCATCTACATTTTTTTTAAAATCTAATGGTATCTTTGGGGGCCCAATTTGGTATTTATTTTCCTTTTCAACCAAGGCTTTGAACATTTGGGACTCTTGCACAAATGCAACTCCCAAAGTGGGAGTGCATTTAAAAGTCATTAGGCTCCATCTTTTGTAGTCTCCCCCATTTGTGAAAATGTGTTTCACACCCGAACACACTCTCTTGACCTCACGGGCCTTTGCACTCTACATTTAATTGTGAACCTAATGTTAAGCTTGTGACATTTTCCATTTGGAGTTGTGAGCTAAGAATTATGGCCAAAAAAATGATTGAAAATCAAAAGTCGCAATTTGACTATTGGCCATTGAAACCCAAGAAACAAAAATCAAATGATTTCCAATTGGAATGTGCAACACAACATTTGAAATGTATTGTTGAAAACTACAAGTTGGTGTGATTGTATGTTCAATAAAAAACCTAGTTTGAAGGAGTCATGAAACTTCAAAGTTTTGAAACATTACATTTCCCAATTTTGGGAGTTCAATTTGGGACTTTTGAAAATTTTGGCCATTTGTATACACCTCATGGACAATCATAAACAAAACCCCATAATGAAAAAGCAAGGAAATCACATTACATTAAAAAATCATCACCAAACATAATGAAAAGAAGGATCAATGAAAATTTGTTTGCTAAGATCCCTAGTTTGCCAATGAATGTTAATGTTCTTCCAAGTGGCCATATAGGCCTTCACAATGGAAATCTAAGCAGAATGGAAAATCTTGTTACTAAAGTATTCGTCATTAAAATGTAAGCAGTAGTATTTAGCCCATAAAAAATAAAGGATAAAACTACAAAAATGATTTAGTAATTATTTAATGTAAGTGTGAAACCACCAACATGCAACCTATGAATATGAGGATCATCTTCACTCCTAAAAACAATCTTTCCTAACAAGATGAAATACCATGAAATATTAAAATCTTAGGAGCTTCCCATTTTAGTCCATACTTTAAAATAAATGTCCCAATCAACCATAGTTTTGGAGCAAGTCATGAGGACGTGGAGTTTGAAAGGTTATTATAGACTTTGCAACAAGAAAAAACTCCCATGCATTCCAACCAACAACCAACTAGTAGTTCTTGATTAAGGGTGAACCAAATGAAGGTTGATACCTTGTGAGGTCTAAAATTATGTTAGAGTCTAGCAAAACTTTCTTGTTGGGAAATATCCTTCAACTCAAGTTGCTAAATGAACATCATGAAGACAAAGGTAATGTGATTGTGATTTACATTAAAAAGGTAGCCCCTCTTTGACAATGTATCCAAATATGGGGCATCCCCAATGTGAAACATGGTTTTCCGATGCCATTCACCATGATTGATGAAGCCAAGATCAAAAAGCCACACAAGGCCTTTGATTGTAGAGCAATGTTAATTTTATATACTTTGAAAGGAGTTTCATGATTATCTTGAATAAACACCTTAACATCCATCAATCCTTTTGATTGAAGTTGAACAATGTGTGGGCTACTTTGGATCAACCTACCAAAAGCCAATTTATTAAAGTCAAGAACAAAAATGGAATTAAAATGAACTTCAAAATTTTAATAAATCCATGAAAGGCTAGAGTTTTCCTCAATTCTTAAGTAAACCCACTCACCTAATTGCATCATGTTAGTAGTAATTCAAGATCCCAAACTGGAAGTTGAAAAACTATGGAGTTTATGGGTATCTTTTAATGTGTAGTGTTGGCAAATTTAATAACATTATGTTTGGTTGTCCCAAAGGTGTCACATTTTTATGTAACCTACAATAGCCATGGCCTTTTTTGTACTTGTAACACCAATACCAAAAGGTAAGTTGTTTTATTAATAATAAAGGGGTTACCAAAAAATGATTATCACATTACTTCTTCCATGTTCTGAGGCTTAGATTTCTCTAAGCTAGCCTTTACATTTTTCTAAACACCCAAGATGTCATTCGAAAAAAGAAAGGCAAATTTGCAAAACTTCATGCCAACAAAAATTGAGTTTATATCCATTAGCATCATTGAGTCTATGTGCCCAAAGGATTGGGCATGTTCTACTTTATGCATAGACTTTTCGCTATGAACAAGGCCCAAAACTAGCAATTTAACAAGGAATGCCTCAAATTGTACCTTAAGGTCAATTATACCTTGCCTTCCATTTCCAACAAGTTGGGTTTAAAAGTTCCACTTTGCTTTTGTTCTTTTCCTATCAACATTTCCTCCTGAAATAAAATTGTTATACCTTTAAGTTGATCATTCATTTTGGGGGTTGCTTTCCAACAAGCTTTTAATTATCGCATTGAAGCTAAGAACACATGATTAAAAACAAGAACTCTACTAACAAATGAACGCTTATTACTACCCCATGTAATTAGTTGGGCCTTAAGAAAGACCATTAAGCTTGTCGAAATTGACTATAAACAAGAAATGAACACCTACTAGCACACCTAACTACTTAACACCTTCCCCTTATAGAATCCATTTTATCCCAACATCTAAGCGAATGCATTTGCACTAATAAAAACCACCTCCACCATTTTCTATTAATGTTTATCTTGGAATATTTCAAACAAAAGTCTTTTAACAATTCTTTTAAAATCTTTAAATTTTCTTCATACTATTATGTTAAGGCTTGTTTTAAAATTTTGTTAAACATATGTCATTTTCAAATCATTTCAAATCATTTTTCTACTTGAAAACACTAGTTATAATGCACATTTTTTTATTCATGATATTGATTTGAAATTGATTCATGTGTTTCCATGATATATTATGAATGTTTTTATATAAATAAATCCAAAAATTTCAACACCAACTTAAATTGCCACTTAAAAACATGAAAAACAAAACATTGGTTATGCTTGTTGTGCCCCGTGTTAGTGTGAATGCACCTAGGCTTTCCAATCCTTTGGTTATCTTGCTACCCAAATTGACACACTCCCAAGCTCCTTGATAGATTCAAATGTGAGTTTAAAATGAAAATAACGGAAGGATAAAAAATTGAAGCACACTCCCTAGTTTGTAACACTTTTGGGGTAGAAAGGTGTCTTGGAGCTCCGAGATGGGGACTAGGACGAGTGACAAGCAATTCAATTACTCATACAGACCTACACAAACCAAACAATAAGTTGGTTAGTGCGTAATTGAAGCATTTTTGGTGCATAAACGAACCACGGGCAAACACGGAGTCACAAGACTCATCATGGCCTAGACTTAGGGGAAGCCACCACCTTCCCCTTATAGTATTCTATGTGCCTGGCCATGGGGCCAACACCCAAATGTCATTTTGTCCCAGGACTCCCAAGTTGGAGTCCCGAAATTCCCTAAATTGGGTCTCCTGCAACTTTGGGGGCCCATAACTTCGTGTGTAGACCTCCGATTGAGGTGAAGGTCAAAGAAAAGTTGTAGCCCTCGTCGAGAACTTTTCAATGATATGTGGCACTCCAATTGCACGTAAGGAACTCAAAACGATTCTTGATTTTTAATGATCAAGAGTCAAAACCTTTTTTTGGCCATAACTTATGTTTTAAATGCCTAAATGTGTCATGCAAAACCATTTAGACATTTATGTTCCAAAAGCTTTCCAAAGATATAAGGAATTTTTTAATCCAATGAATTTTGACCCTTGTAATCGCCCTCTAAAGATTTGGAAGTCCATTGAGACTCCAACTCCCAAAGTGGGAATTCACTTGGGAGTGTGGGGGTTCATTCCCTCACATTTTCCTACATTCTCGAGAGCATGAAATGTGATTCCCGAGCTTCACTTTTGGCCCGCACCTTTGCCAACCCTTGCCTTGGTCGCGAACCCAAGGCTAGGGTTGTGACACAAATGGCAACAAACTTACCTTGATTATTTTTTCTCCAAAAGTAAGGTGACAGTTATCCAGCTAGCACAAACAAACACCCATTAATGCATCAGTTGGCAATTATGTCCACTAAATTATGGACCCTACGAATATTGCACTTACCACATCACTTGAATATTCTTATTTATTTACCCACCTTCTCTCCTACCTACCTACCCAACACCTACACAACATCAATATCAAACGATGAAAATAATGCAAATGTAGGTATTGCATTCAATTAGTTGGCATTAAATTAGATATATTCAAGCTCCCCATGCAAATATTGCACTTGTGGTCTCTTCCAACATCAATACGCCACCTTCAACCTCCACTTTCCACCATTTATTACATATTGTACACAATGTAATTAAATTTAATGCCTTGGTTTGAAAATTATTTTATAACCTAAAATGGATCAAAGGAGGATTTAGGGTTAGGTAGATGTGCCAAACATTTATGACTTGTGCAAAACATCATTTTTTATATTAATTAAATTTTAGTTTAGGTTAATTTTAATTTGGAAGAATCATAAACATAGACATTAAAAAAGGGAAACTCATTTCTTCTTTTTTGAAAAGAGTGGAGACATCATTCAAGTTGGAAAGACTTAAATTAGAAGGTAAAAGACAGATATTTTCCTTCATTCATTTAAATTTTTTATTCATAATTAGTTCATCCAAAATTATTTTGTATAGTTATCAAGGTTACATGTAAAGTTTTGTAGTTATGGTTTAGGCTCTTTTGAAAACAATATATGTTTAAGGTTCAATCTATCACCATATAATTATTTAGGGTTTTTTTTCTTTTTTTTTGCATGGATTTATTTGGAGTTATGGTTTGATTTAGGGTGCGAATGCTTTGCAAGGGGAATGCCATCACCCTATACCATCAAATTAAAGGTATTCCCCCCCCCCTCATTTGTTTCATTCATGGGTGGTTTTGATTTAATCACAATTAATTAGTTTCCTATATTAGATCAACATGAATACTGTCGCAACCCCACTTTGAGGGAAGTGTGAGGTCACCACTCACACTCTCAAAAATGGGACTTGGGAGTCCTCTAGGACTCCCAAAAACTTAGAACGTGATTGCAGGGGTCAAAACACCTCGCATTGAGGAGTTCTTTATACCGTTGGAAAGGTCTTGAAGTGTAGATATCCAAAATGGCCTCGCATGAGCCATTTGAACATCTGTAGCACGAGTTATGGTCGAAAGAAGGGTCGGGAGTCAAACTAGTAGTTTGACTCCCGACCACTAAAAGTCGGGAATTGACCTGATCCCGGTGCGTGCAAGTGAAGTGTGACACACCATTGATCCCGGTGCGTGCAAGTGAAGTGCGACACACCGTTGGAAAGCTCTCGAGGAGAGCTACAACTTTGCTTTAAACCTTGTCCCAATCCGAAGTCACGGAGAGAAATTATGAACGCCCAAAATCCTAGGAATCCAAACCGGGACAGTTTTGGGACTCCATTTTGAGAGTCCCGGGAAAAAGTGCCATTCGGATGCAAGTGCGGCGGTGAGACGCAGAAAATACTATATGGGGGAAGGTGGTGGCTTCCCCCGAGTCTGGGCTGTGGTGAGTCAAGTGAATCCAAGGTTGCCCGTGGCTTGTCCCAACACTAAAAGTGTGCAAAATGAGTTCTAACCAACTTGTTGGTTAGATTTGGATGCATGATTGAATAACTAAGTAGCTTGTCCCTCTTCCTAGTCTAATCCCAGAGCTTTCAGCACGCCCCTCTTACCCTTTTTAATGCTGGAAGTTGGAAGCGTGCGCCGAATCCCCCGCCTTTCCGCAGCTTGAATGACCCAACCCCAACTTGGGGTTAACTAGGGTCTCGGGAGCGCGTCAAATACACTACAACAAAAGGTGTCCCTGTACGCTAAATGATTTCACTGGATTTTGAGTGAATTCATTGGTCTAGTGAACAAGGACTAATGAATTACACCCACATTTTGTAGTAGTGATATAACCTACATTTTTATTATTATTGGAAAAGACTATATTAAGTTAGCAAATGTTTGATTTTAATTCAAGAAATTTATGTGCAATTATTAATCTTGGATACAAATGTTATTTGCATGGGTTCCATGTGCAATGTAGGTTTTAAGCATGTGGGTATTGCATGATCAAATATTAGGGTAGTGTGGGTTTTAGGGTTTCATGCAGATATTACAAGAATGGGTCCCATGTCCAATGTGAATTTTAAGTTGGCATGCAAGTATTGTTAGGTTAGACCTCTCAAGTCCAACATGTGTTTTAGTTTGGTATGCATGTATTACAAGGTTGAGTCCTAGGTCCAATGTACATTCAAGGTTCATATATGAATATTGTAAGGTTGGGTCCCATGTTTGGTAGGCATGCGGGTGTTAGGTTGGCATGCAAATATTACAAGGGTTGGATTTACAATTTTAATGTTTTTATTAGTTGGGCATGCAAGTATTGCCAACCTACATTCCATGCATAGTGTATTGATTAGTCTTGCATGTAAGTATTGCAAGATTTAGTATATTATCATGTTGTGTAGTTACTACTCCCACAAAGGGGTATTGATTAATTATATGTTCCACTAATAATCATGGTTTAATGAAAAAAAGGTTATTGTACGTGCATATTTTACAAGTTTATAAACATGGGCTAAATTCCCAAATCACAATCAATTCAAGTTCAAAGCCCAACAAAATCCCCTTTTTCAAATGTGGATTTGGTGTGAACTCTTGGGGTGACACATGGAGGGACAAACAAAATGTCGATCAAGATTGTGTACATAACACATGCACATGTGTCTGAGTTCTTGAAAGTTGAGTAAGGTGATGTGGAAACTTTGGTGGAATCGAACACACACAAAAACTTACCCCCACAAAAGGATATCAAGACCCCATCAATAAATAACCACCTAGGCCATATTTGGTATAATGCGATGTTCCATGATTTTGTTTTTTCTTTTCAAATGTCCTTCACAAACACATATGATCCTTACCATAGGTGTGTTTTGTAGGTATTAATATGCCTATGGTGTTGATGATCTTTGCAATGACCCAAACCATGTAAGATCAATCAAATAAGGATGGTTGGCTACCTTTTTAATCAAGTTGTTGTACACATGACTTGATGTCGTGGAGTTATGTTTTTACCATCAAACACACACTCGAAGGAATGGTGAACCAACACATGGCCAACAAAATCTCGAATCATTGATTTGCATGTCATATTGTGTTCCCCACAATTCACAATTTTGAAAGATCACATTTGGACTCAATTGAATCAAGGGCACACCAAACACACAAAAAATTTGGTGGGAAGATGCAAATGTCAAAAAAACCATGACAAGGGATGACTTCATTTGACAACAAGGCATCACATATTAATCTGGATCATAAACATAAGAGAAGGAATTGGCAATTGCACAAAATCCCAACCATTTTAATTGAATCTTGGGTTTTGCATCATTCAAAACTTGTGTTTTATCTCCAAGAAGTTGAAAAAAATAATGGGATTGAAGTCCCATTCACCCTAAACATCCAAACACCAATGCAATGTCAATTCATGCTTACATATGGGCATAATGGAACAATTTGCATGGATGCCACATTTGGCACAAATTATGTGAAATATTATTTGTTTACCTTAATGGGCTTTGATGCCCATCACATCAAAATGCATCTAGCATGGATCATTACAAGTTGACAAATTGTGGATGATTTGATTGAAGGGTTCAAACCTTTGAAAGCAAAGATGTTGTCAATCATGCTTGTTTGGAAACCAAATTGTTTCAATATCAATGATGCCGCTCAAGAGTTGCAAACATTATAATACATATGAACCTTACCTTACCTTTTTCTTTTCAATTATGCTTAATGAAAGTCAAAAGCTTTCTAAGGTCATTTCATTCCTATGAAGCTTACAATGTACTTACATATCTAGCTAATGTTAAAAGTTGATGTAATTTCTATGTGCATGCTTAGGATTGTTTGGGCTATGGGAAACATCCCTATCTTCCTTTGTGTGTGGCATATATTGAAGGTGTGGCATTTACATGCAATGGAAAAGATCAAAGATGTTGAATTCTGATGGACAATCCTTCATGATGCATGATATGATGTCCATCAAACCCAAGGAAAACATTGAGACTTTCAAAAAACAAGGGAGAATGAAAGCCTTGAAAAGTTTTGAGCAACATAGTCTTGGTGATTTTTGGATATTCTTGACTTTTGAACCTATCATTGCCAATTTCATACGTGCTCATTTTCAATTTTGGTCTTTCAAAACATGTTTGTTTGATCATAGTTTCATACCTTTAAATGGGTATGATTATATTCTATCGACTAAAATTTTGATTTAATATTGCATTGTGTGTTGCACTTTAGAGTTATGGATGATTAGTCTTCAACATATGCCACATTCCAACCAAGATACACAAGTGAGCATTGTGTTTTATCATGGTGCTTTAAACCATTAGCTTTCACTTAAAAACAAAAAGTTTTATAAGGCATCAAATCAATTGGTTGGTTTGGAGATTAGCAACAATAGTTGCACAACATTACATGCACACATCCAAAATTGAAGAGGGGATTCATAAAAAACAAGGTCATGGAATGTATTATGAGATAGAGTGTGGATAAGGCAACATTGATCTCGTGACTCACCCATGTATCCCAACCATCCTTTGTGGTGTAAATGAACTAATGTTCTTTCCAAAGGAGCAATTGAACTTTTTAGTTCATCAAGAGCCCCAATCTCATCCATAGGAAGCACACTTTCATCCATGGTTTCAATCAAACCAATGTGGACCATGCCACCTCAATCATGAAAGTTGTGGCATAAGAAATCTGAAACATTCACCTCACAAAGGTGAATGAATCATTGCATTTGAAGATGTTGATCTTATAAATTATGGTTTAGGGTATTCAATTCAAAGGTTGAAGGATTGACATGAAATAATGCTTGTAAACACAAATGTTCGCAAGAAAAGATCTCATTAATAAAAATCAATCTTTTCATCCAACGAGCATCATATTTATATTTAAATTGTTTGATTGTTCATATGTACTTAGGGTTCACAACATTGTTGTGTACCAAATAATAAAAATATTATTTTGTACTTGACAATCCAATGTCTAGAATGTGTTTTATGTTAACATCAACCCCACAATGTAATACAAAAGTCTAACTAATAGAGATACACATTATGGGCATTATGGTTCACATAAAATCACTGAGAAACACACAAACAATACCCAATAATTTTAAACATTGCAAACATTGGGAAGATGGTTTTCAATGAAGTTTTGGAAAACTAGATGCAAGTATTGCCCATTGACCTATGAGTTTGGGAAGTTTGGATATGGATATTTTAGTTATGCAATGCAAATTTGAAAGGATTATGGAGGTATTGTGGTTAATTAACATCTAGATAAAATAATAATAATGCAATTGTTGCAATTGAACCAAATTGCCAATGCATGTTAAGAAGACTATATGTAGGTATAATAGTTAGCACAAGGTGGGTTAAGTCTCATTATGTAGGTATTGTAATTGAACATTTTTCTAATCTATATCAAGAAGAGTATATGAAAGTATTGCTATTGGACCCAATGTCTAGTGTGGGTTAAAAAGACCATTATATGTAGGCATTGATGTTGGACCCAATGTCTAATGTGGGTTCATTAATTTATTCTATTCATTAATCACTATGCGCCTCCGGGCACTATGATAAGATGTGAAAACACCCAATCCCATTCCAACCTTGAAATGTGAAATTGTTTTACGCCATATGTACTGATTTATAAATTTTGGGAGACGTGGTATAAGCTCGGACAACATATTTAATCTAATTTAAAGTTTCAATGTGCATAGTAAATTTTTTTTTTTTGCCATAAAATTTTACTGATTGCGTGGACCTTTTTTGCGGGTGCCAAAGCAAGTGAAGGCTCCAATAAATAAAATCCATAAAGTGACTTTGACGAAGCTTATAAAGGGCACGAAGTGGGGGGTAGTATGGGGGGGGGGATGTGGCTTTGTAAAATCAAATGCAAAGCGGGAGAATGTAGCAAGCCTAACAAAGAAAAAAAACAAGCATGTGCTGATTGATGACGCTAAAAAAGATTTTATTGACCATGCATGATGATGAACTGGGCTATGAAATATTTGCAAATATTTTCAAAGAAAGAAACTTTCCAGCTGTCTTTCAGGCAAGCCAAAGGACTTGCTTAGTTGGCTTTACGTTTTGTTTGTTAAATAAAATTACACGAAGCAATGATAAACAAACAATTGCCCGATGGTTCTTGCTTTGGGGGCTAAGTCCTAAAGTATTGCTATGCAAGATTTTAGCTGAGAGATGAATTACCATAGAGAAATCTAATAGTAAAATACGATACTTATAAAAAAAGGTTATACTTAGGGCTAGGTAAATAATTGTTGTGCAAAAAAGGAATATTTTGCAATTGAATAAACTTTATTATGCTCGTGGGATAGAGTAATTGGTAACTTGTCATGTTCATAATTTGAATGTTGTAGGTTCAAATCCTATTCCCGCCAAATGTTATAAGTGTTTTTGGTAAATAGTGGAATCTAGAAAGCAGTGCATCTACTACTTGCTCGTTTTTGTGCACTTTTTCTTTTCTCAAATAATAAATTGATCGGGTATAAAAGATATGAAAATGTTTACTTATATTATGAATGGTGTAAATTAAATGATAAGGTAAATGTTTATGCAAATATAAGATACATATAATGGATTTTTGTTACATTGATGATTTTGAATAATCATTTATGGGACAATAAGGAAGTTGATTGGTTAAGTTTTTTCAATGGCCTGATTTTTTGCATGCTTTTCCATTTGGTTATATTAACATTAGTTTAGTATTTTTGGGGATCAATAATTAGCGCACAAATTGAAAATGAATAATTCTTTAGTTAATACGACTGCTTTTATGCTAATTATAGCTAGATCTATGAAATTGCCCACATCCAAACTATGTGTAGTTTGTTTGTTAAGGTGACTATATGCAAATATTGCAATAATGCTTTACATATGCTTTGCATGGCCTTGCATGGAGATATTAAATTTCATGGGGGTCCTCTAGTTTAAGAACAAACTTATGTGGTTGGTGTTATTTTCAACGTGGCCCTATATACAAATATTGCATTTTAGGGGGGGTAGTCCATTTAAATGAGCTTATGCAACATTTGGTATTTTTAGGTTCATCATCAAATCAAAATTGCAACACAATTGATACATATGCAAAACAATTATGTTTTTTATGGCTTCAAACAACAATCTACAATCCACCTCACAAAAATCTCCAATCACATTCGCCATTGCTTCATCATCAATTTTATAATAATACTTTTATAATAAAGTATTCTTGAATTCACAAAACCACTTGTACAAGTTGAAACAAAAATAAATAAAATTGCAATGTCATGGTGAAATTTTGAAAAGAACAAAGAAACACAAATGAAAACAATAAAACAAAATAATGATGTTGTTTGTTCAACAATAGCAACATTGCAATGAGAATGTAACACCAAAAAGGAAGCACTTAAAAGTGTAGTGGAAGTGATTACATTGAAAAAGTTGAAAGCACTAACGTTTTGATGAAAATAGTGATGTCACTTGTTCAAAAATAACAATGTTACAATGAGATGCACAACATAGCAACAACACACAATAAAAAATTGCAATAACACAATTCAAAATGCAAAAATATTCTATAACTTCAAAAGCCAACAATGATCAAAGTTGGTGGAGAATGCTTTGAAAAGATGAACATAAAAATGTAATTGAGAACAAAGATGGTGAGATTTGACAATAGAAAGCAATTTTTAAGAAGAACAATTCGATGAATAGAAAAATAAGCTTGAAAATGTGTAAAGTGTCACTTCAAGAAGTTGAATGAAGGTTTTGTTCTTAATGACAACACTTAACTTTTGAGTAAATTGTCATGAACAAAAATGTTTTCTGGTGAATTATTAACCTACCTACTAACAAAAAGACTAAAAAGTCCGAATGGCGATAAAAAAGGTATCTAGGTCTACAAGTAGTTTAGGTAGAGGTAGGTTACTTTATAGGTATGTTTAGGTCCATTATGTTAACTTTTCATCATTATCATTGAACCCTTAAGTTTGAATAGACCCTTAGAGTGGCTTCTAGATTTTTTAGATAATTTGAATCATTTACTATTATACTACTACAGCATGTGCCATTGAGCACATGTTCTAATGCAATTTTTAGAAAGTACCTAGTACATACATTCGTTTGCAATCCAATTTTCTTTTAAATGATTATTTTATTAAAATTCCAATGACAATAAATATTTCAAATTGTATAACTCCTACATCATAGGTCTAAAATTTACAAAACTATCTCATTCACCCACACTCGTTGTGGGTTATACAATAATATGAGAATGCACCCCAAATTTCCTCGAAACTTAATTTGGATTTTAAATAAATTACTCAAAATTCAATAACTCTTGTGTTGCAGCTCTAAATAATACCTTGTTACACCCCTACTCAATGAGAGTTTTCCAACAATACTAAGAATAGAGCTTGGAACCTATCCCTACTCTCCCTAGGCTTTCCAACAATACCTACTAGGGTTCCTATGACCTAAGGCAAGAACAACCTAGTGGGGACCTGATGCCATACCACATATATAGGTGCCTTATTTCAGTTTCATACTAGGCTTAGCAAAATTTTAAGTTTGGACCCAATAACAAGACCAAGCTGGTATAGAAAAATACTCAACACCAAGAACATGCTCATGTGTTCAAAAGTGGAAACTATACCTACACTGGTTAAATTATTGCATATGTCCATTCAAATTCTCTAAATAATTGGAAATTAAAAAAATTGAGGGGGGATGGATCCAAAAGGGAGGCTAAGGAATTTGTTCAATTTCAGTGTGAAGATTCAAGAGTGGTGATAGAGTTTCAAAGGTATTGCATTAAGAAAAGAGTTAAATGATTATTTTTGCTTTAGCACATAAATCTTTCACCGCATGCATGAGTAGAGGCTGAAGACATTTGGTTACATCTTTGTTGTTCTAAACTTGAGTTGTTCAAGTTTAGAACAACAATGATTTGGATACCTTATAAGATTCAAATTCCATATTAAAAATATCAAGTTTTCTTTTCTGGTCTAAGTTAAGTCATGGTAGGCTTATTGCCAACTACTTCCCTCCTTTTGACACATTCACATGGACCTGAGTAAGTGGCTGCTCAATGTTTAAAGCGTTGAGCCATTCCCACTTTTGTTTCACCAATATATTTCTAAAATGATTTAAGTAGAACTTGGTGAAAGTTTGTGATATTTTAAAGTTTAATAAGTATGCAAACTTCAATAATATTGCCTTGTACTTTCAACAATCTATTTATTTGTTGTATGCTTTTATATAGTAGTCATGGGCATTAAATGTTCATATTGATACCACAAGTAAAATGCTTAATTCATATGCCATGAGTTCAAAGGTTGGATCTTTTACCTTCCCTGTATAACTTGTTGAATGATGACAAATCTTGTGATAAAGTGTTGAGAGTTCTTATGATGCAAGCCCTTGGAAACTTTTTTAACCATTAAAACTTCAGGCAAGTAAGGTGTGTAACAGATGGAGGGTCCCTTTGGGTCACAGCCCTTGTGGGGGCGGTGCAAGCATGAAAATGCACATCAATGATCTTGTTGCATCATATCTTCAAATATTACCGACTTGGTCCAGGCAAGTTGAGTCCACTCACAAGTGTTGTTGAGTGGATCATTTCCCAAGAGAAAAGAGTATATACAAGGTATCAAGTTTCTTTTCCAGAAAGGTAAACGAATTTACTTTCAAAAGAATGACAAGAAAGAAAGACATCAAAGAAAGCTTGAACTCCACTTGTGTGGAGTGTGGAGTTCCGGACCCATCACCCCACACCCCCCAAGACATAGCACCTTTGGCCAGTCATGTGGTGCCCAGCTACTTGTGAGAAAAAGGTGTGCTTTCCGTATGCTCTTTACCTTTCTCTATGTCAGTTCAAGCATTGAGAAAGGTGGAGGACCAGCAGCGAACGGTTATTTGGAATTATAAAGAACCATCTGTTTTGGTTTTTATATTATTTCAAAACCAGAGGATCGTCAGTTTTGGTTCTTTGACAACATATCAGAATGAAAGAACTGTTGGTCCTGGTTATTTCAAAAACCTTAAAGAACTGATGGTTTTGTTGAAAGAATTGGCAATAAACTGATGGTTTTTATGAAAGAATTGGTGATGGATTTATGGCTAGTTGCTCGAGTCTTTGATTAAAAAAAGATCCATGCTTATACACCAGAATTGGGTATTTGATTTCGCTGGGAACCATGCCTATGGAATGTAAGAACCGCCCTGATATGCATAAGGGGTTTTTCCTGTTTCTAATAACTGCCAAACACCGGAGAAGAGCATCTCCACCCACAGCAGATGTTCACTATATTTTAGATGAAGTATAGCAATCAAACACAAAGATCTGGCGAAGATTTTGCAGCAAAGTTGAAGGGCACCTTAAAGAAAAGAAAACACAAGATAAGACCACCTCCAAAAGGGCCAGTAAAAGGAAATGACTGTTTCTGATTGGCCAGTCATAAATGATGGGCCCAGGTACTAACATTTACATAGTCTGTCCGTTTATGCTCTCCTCTCCTTCATGTGTCTGGGGAGTATGGGGTAATAATGAACACTGTATGTTGGATATGGTAAATTATACATACTAATAGAGGCCTGAATAGGGGGTGTAGGTGCAGATGCTCCAAAAGTAGGGAATGCTCTAGGGTGAGGGCCTTACTCAGGTTCCAGTGTTTCTTTTTTCAATTTTGTGATATGTAGGCAATATGGCTATTACCTAGAAGAAATTTACCCAAATTTGGGTATAAACTGGATATGAAAGTATCTTTTAAAAAAGATCCTTTCATAATCTTGGCTACCCATTGGAACTTATCACAAGACTCTTGTGATATGGAATTTTTTCTCTCAAAATCTGGCAAATTTGGGACATTTTTCCATGGAAAATACTATGTGTAGGTCAAAGTCTTATTTTTTGAGTTGAAATTCAACCAAAATAAAGAAATCACAGTACACAATGTAAAGATCATGCCACAAAATTTAGACAGACCACATGATCCCAAAAAATGGAAGATCCCTCTAAAAGTGGAAGAAATCTCTACCAAGAAACAAAATTTTGCTTAGTAAAATTCCATATTGAACCTTCCCTCTCCCTGAACACTATAAAATGTTTGAAAATTCTTTACAGCATGAACATAGCCATTCCAGATTGGGTTGGTGTCAAATAACAGCATCAACTCATTTGACTTGGAGTGGACATGGATTGCACCAATATAAACAACTATCAAATACCATAGCACCTTTTCAGGTTTGGCATCTGGTCCTGGATAATTATTTTATTTTTCAAAAATATGTGTATTTTTGGTTTTCTGGTTGCTGAATTTCTACATCTAAAAAAAAGATTGCCAAACCAAACGTGTGAAGGAAGATTAAACTTATTAACAGCCATTTTTGGCTAAACTATATTATGGATGATCACCACTTCTGTTACATCATAAAACATCCATTTTTTGGCTAAATTTAGTGAGTTGGCTAAAACAATTCTCAAAATGGTTAAAATATGTGTTTATGGTTTTCAAGTCACCAATTTTATTTTATTTTCCTTTCAAATATTGCCAGATTTCTCTATTGAGTTCTAGCATGTAGCAAAAAATGTCAAAGAATCTTTATTTTTGAAAAAAATATATCTTGTTTATAACCAAATTTGGCTAAACCGTATTATGGATACTCCCAAATTCAACTACATCACAAATATGAAAAAAAGATCTAGACTCAATAAGGGGAAATATTTAATATACAGTTTTGAGTACATGAACATGCCATTAAAAAAAAGTCATTGAAATTATCCACAAAGACAGTAAGCCCAAGAGTAGAGCCTTAGGTTTTGCTAAAATTCAAGACCACAATCAAAATCTAGGATGGGACTGTACCAAAGGAAAATAGAAGAGAAAACTCCTCAACCTATGATGATTTGAATTTCCTCACCTCTCTTGTATGTTTACTTTTACATGTGTACTTAAGGGCCTACCTATGTTATGGGATACTTAGGGGAGTTAGGGGATTGCACAAAGCCTACCTCAGGGGTAGCTAAGGATTTCCTAAGGGGACATTTAGGATAGGGCTTTACCTAAGGGGCTATTTAGTATAGGGACTATCAAAACTTACATAAGGAGTTACATAAGGACTACTTAAAGGGTTACCTAGGACTATGTAAGGGACATAAAAGGGCCTATCTAGGTTATGGGATACTTAAGGATTACTTAGGAAGCTAGTTGAAGTTTACCTAGGTTATGGGATACCTAAGGATTACGTAAGGAGCTATATAAAACTTGCCTAGCCTAAACCCTTGAACTTCAATTGGGGTTCAAGAATACCCCATAGTGTTAAAGAAAAGGAGAGCCTCCACAATAGTCAAGCTTCCATTGTCGTAAAAATTGGGGTTCTAAATTTTGCCATCATCAACAATATCAAGTTCCCTAGTGTAACAAGTTCGAACTTTTCCTAGGTTTGTAGGTTTTGGCCTAAGTTCAAGAAAATCAAAGGTTTAAACCCAATATAAACTTGCAACAAGTTTTTTATTTCTTTTTAAAATTTTGATTTTTTTCATCCTCAGTTAGTTTGCAAATATTAACTTATAATTAGACAAAAATGTTTCTTACAAAAAGGACCCAAACAGTTTTGTCTCGATGTGAACATGTCGTGACTCACATCATGATGTGACCAATAATAATAATGATAGCAAAAAATCAAATTTTTGTTTTGGGGATTTCTTTGGAAATGCATCATGTCCTCCAATGGTGTTGGTTTGAAATGATTTTTGGGGCATTGTAATCATCTTTGGAAGGATCATAACTTGGTGGGGGTGAACCTACATAAGTGTAAAGACCTACCTTGTTTTTTTTTTTTTTTGGTACCTAAATTTCCAAGGGATAAAATGTCACACCATTAATGTGAAATGCCATGTTGCTAATTTTTTCAATTTGTATTAAATGTTTTGTTGTAATTTTTCAATTAAAGCTTACAAAAATGGGATTATGTGGTGAATGAAATTGAAAATCCCATTTGTGTCATTTTTGAAATTTAATTGTGGCTTGTATCTAAAGGTGATGATTGTCCACAACCTTGTTGTTTGTTTGTGACGGATTGATGATTTGTATCTATCACATTTGTTGTGTTTACAATGAACCCCATGTTAGTTTGGCCTTGTGAAATGTAGTTAATGGATGTAAATGCCTTGTAGATTTAGGGATGGGTTATAGCCATCCATATGCAACATCCCCTTTTAGTTAAGGTTGTGGAACATGTTTTATGGTTTTAGGGCACCACAAAGGTGTCAAGGGTTTCATAACAAGGGGGTGCTCGAGTGGCGCTAGTAGGTACACAAAACATAATGTGTGGTTTAGGCCATTAATGCCATTGGCATCATTAAAAGGGGAATCTTTTGATTTAGATTTTGATGTAGTTTAATTCATGTCATCACACCATTGTTACGGGGCATGGAAGAAGTTTATGGAGTTGCCAAAGGGCCACATTGGTATTCTGGAATGGTGGGCACCATTAAACTTGATGTTTTCATCTAGGAATTTGATAATTGATTTGATACGCAATAGATGCATAATTCACATTTATCCACACCCTTCATGGCATGGCAAGGATTGTTTAAACATTTTAAGAAGTTGTCCATTTCTAGTATGAAATTTTGGAAAAGGAATTTAAGCAAAGAATGTGGGATGTTACTTTACTACAAATTAATCAAGCTATTTTGGCATATGTGTTCCTTCTAACTAAAAGAATTGAGTTGAACATGGTGGAAGAAAAAATGGTGACATTTTGGTTTCAAGGACAAAAAACACACCCTTGATCATTTCAACCACAAACCAACATGGACAATGGAATAAAAATGTTTTACAAAAAATTGAGGGGCCTTTGAAAGGAAATCAAATGCCATTGGCATCATTCTTGGGAAAATAACAATGAAATGCAAATTGTTAAACATGGAGGAAATCACTTGAAAAGGGATTGTCCATAGAAAGGTAAGGGACAAGCTTAGGTCCAATGTACAACTACAATGTGAAGTACATTGTGGCAAGTCGGTAATGACACAACACTTTGTTATGATGTGCATATCGAACTACAACCAAATTTGAATTGTGGCAATGAAAGTAGTTGGGGGCATGGAAGGCCAATACCCAAGAAGGAAAAAACAATCAAAAGCAAAATACAAGGAGTAATTTGAATCCAAGTCAAGGATATGGAAGTCTTGTAAACCAAGGCATGGTAGCTAGGATTGCCTAATTAAAACAACCGCTTGCTACCATGGTTATTACCCATTTCAACTCCAAGGCCTAATGATTCAATACAAAGCCCTAATTCATCTAATCGAATGTAATTAGATCAGAACAAGTTGTGCCAATGGGAGGGACACCAAGTCTACTTTCAATATCCATGGCAACAACCAACGCTTTATTTGGGTCAACGACCATGGTTTTCCCAACTTCTTTTTTTTGTAACAATGGTTGCAACCCCAAGATTTGGACCCATTGCTGTGTTAGAATTAGTGACCACATTTTGGGAATGTAGGGACATCCCAAAATCATATGCAAGATTGGTAGATGTTGTGTCACAAGATGAACTTGTGGACACAAGAGTTGTGAGGATAACTTTTGTTACACCATTGTAAGTGACAACTATAAGGCTACAAGAATTGTCTCTTAGGTTGATAATTGATCATGCAATGATAACACTAGGAGTGGTATTATTGGATAATGAACACAAGGTTTTTTGTTTGATTACTTCATTGGCTAATAAATATTGGTCAAAACAAGTCTTGTTGGACTTTGGAGTTCAACCATTAATGTTAGGGCAAATACCCATGGTATGTTTGGTTTCACATAAGTAGATTCAAAGCCTTGTGCATTCCAGATACAAACTTCCTTAGGTGGATCAAAAAAGGTTCATGGGATTACATGTTAAGCACTCTATGTGAGATTGCAATTAGATCATCCATTAATGGTTCCACCATGAAAATCAAGGCCATTGTGATAGATGCCATGTCATATGATGTGCTAATGGGTGGAACAATTTTATAACCCATGGGTTTCACATTGGATTTCTAAATGGAAATTGCATCTTATAAACCAAAATCGCAATCAAGAAATGGTAGGAATGTACACCTTCTTGAACATTTCATTTGGAGGAAACCTTTGAACAATAATAACATGATGCCAAGTTTGGTTGCATTTATTGGGATTGTGAATTTTGGTGGAGAGCTCCTAGAAGACAATGTTTCCTCATAAGATAATTCCTTGATGTGGGAGGAGGAACAAGGAATAGATGTAATTAAAACCAATTTTGGCACTAATCAAGAAGCACATTAGTGGGGCATTAATGCACATTTGCAACAATAGTAAAATGTTATGTACGACAATCTTGGCAAGGGGCCTTTGCACCCACATTAATGGAAGCCAATTCTATTTTTGCTTTAACACCATCTCATTTGTTACCATTGGATACTATTTTAATTGTTTGGCAATGTCCCAAAGAAGGCATTTGTGTTTTGGAATTGTTTGAAGGAACGAACATGAACTTAGTTGCAATGTTACAAGTGGGAATTTCAATGCACAAATGGGTGCATATGAGTTCAAACAAGCCAAAATTGATGTAAAAATGACAAATTTTTTACAATTCTTGTTACATTTGTTTATGTGGTGCCACTTTAATGGCATGTGAATCATGGAAAGTTGTGCTTTAAAAATAATATGGATAAATTGAGAAATCAAAAAATGGATCAAAAAATCTTCCAATATCAAAATTTGGTTTGAACAAAGGATGTTCAACAACTTCATTCAATAACATTACTTTCACATAGGGCCCTTTAGTTTTCATAGTATAATTTCTTCAATCCTCAAATCTTTTTAGTAATAGGGTACTATTAAACACATAAAAAGTAATCAAAATTTCATATTTTCTCAACTTTGTGTTTGTCAAAATTTAAGGATTTAAAAAGTTCATGAATCCTTTATGGCAATAAATGTGATGCAATGAAGTATATGTTGTTTTAAAAGAGGCTTTAGCTTATAATATAAGAAATTAAATTTGAAAATGTTAACATGTTTTGGTATGATTTGAAATTGTGACAATTTTTTGAGATGAAACACAAAATTTGGCAAAATCTATACACTTTCAAAAATTCATATTTATTCAAAATTAGTTGTAAAAAAAAAAAGAGACATATTGGGGCAACTATAATTTTTTTTAAAAAAAAGTTTCATAATATTTAATTTCAAAACTCCTTTTTATGAAAACATGTTTTTTCAACAAAAGACCCCAAAAAGGACAATAGTCCTAAATGCAAAGTAAACACATTGATTCGTTAAATGTCATTTGGACCCAAATACCTTTATGTGGAGAATGATGAGGTGGTTCAATGTGTTTTAGTATGCCATGCGGCTTACCTTACTTAATAATATCTTGACTTGCTTCCATTATCAACAATTTAAGGAAACTTAAAAGCTTGTAAATTGATATTTTGTTGATAGGTGCACAAGTCTTGTTTTAGCATGGACCAATTCATTTGGTCATAATTGGCTAGCCATGCCAAGAACATTTGTTGGTAGGCCATGGTAATGGATTACAAGATAATCAATCTTGCATATTTTGGAAAATGTTATGAATGTTTTGTTACTTGTAATTGCACCAAACACCTTCTTTATCTTACATTTTGGAGAATGTTCCAATGATGGGTGATTCTTGAACCAAGGTATTGGCAAGTGTTCAACAAATATCTATGTAGATTGGATAAGTTGTGTTATTCAAGGTGGCGAGAGTAAGCTCAAAAGTTCATTGATTATGTCTACGGTGGACCATTATTTCATTAGATCACTTCTCAAGTGAGAATATGATGGGTTGCATAGACCATCATTACTCATTGTTGACAATAGTTTGATAGGGGAAGTTGTCACAACCAATTAGGTTTGGGGTGCCGGCAAGGTAAAATAAACAATTTAGATTCCTTGTCACAAAAAAAAAGTAGCCATAAATAAGTTTTAATGTATTGAAAGTAGAAATGTTTTTAATTTAATGATCAACATGAGGATAATATTTAATTTAATCACAATGATGTTGATTAATCACATATTTAATATGCATTCAAGTAGGTTTTTAAAAAATAATTGTATTTTTTTTCCTACTTTTTAAGTTGTCCAAACTTGTACAAGTAGGTGAAAGTAAATGAATTATTGAATAATCTCCATTTTCAACATGATGTAGCTTTTAAATGTACTTGTCAATTATCACATTTTAAATATTATAATAGAATACATCAAACTTTTAATGAAAAAATATGTTTAAATTCAATTTGACTAGTCATTTTAAAACATACTTGTTATCAACTTTTATTGTACCAAAGTTTTTCAAATTTTTTCACCTCACTATAAAATCAAAGAAAATCACCATGCTTTTATCATGTTATTTCAAATTATTTTCAATTTACTTTTTTCTACTTGTGTCAAAAATTGAACCATTTTTTAATTGCCTTTAAAACCTATTTTTTCTATATATTTTACCATGTTTTTACCCTTTGATGACAAATCACCATCAACATTAGTCAATAAAGTGGGGTGGTCGTGAATAACATTCCCTTGACATAGTTTAATTCTTCAATATTTCATGATTTTCAAAACAATGGGCCATGACTTGTTTGGGATACCCATTAACAAAATTTGGTTGAACCCAATGCCAATGAGTGCAAATGGGCTATGACATTTCTTATAGAAACTATCATGCCACACTTGAATGAGGCATTTTGTAACAAGTTTTAGGTTAAACAGTGGACCTCAATTGTTTGACTTGGGTTATTAGTTTGGGCTTGGCTAAACAATGTTAACATTGCATGACTATTCACATGGTGTGTCTAATACATCCTCTTTGCTAATTGAGATGGTTAAGGCACAAATTGGGGGCAAACACACAATAATTGCAAGGTGGAAATACCCATGGCAAATGTGGGATGAGGAGTGTTAAGGACAAGTCACTTGGAAAGAAGTGGCCAAGGTTGTTGAAAGGGTGGGTGATTTTTTCAAAACAAAGGAAAATCTTCAATTCGCCATGGAAAAATTATATTAGTATTTACCAAAATGAAAGATCCGGTTGGAGATTTTGTTAATCATCGAGCAAATGATGCATCTACTACTAACAAGTCAAGGTTGTGGTCACAATCCCAACATTGGATTTATAGTTATTGGAAATGAAAGAAGTAGGATCCACCAATTCCTTTGGGCCTACAAGGATGGGCTTTTAATTTAAAGGACTTGGGGTCACTTAAGGGCCATGAAATTTAAACTAAATTGGCTAATGATACACCCACATTTCCAAGGCCTTGGAAGTATAATGATAACGAAAGGTTTTTGATTCAATCAAGGACCCAATATTGTGGGAGGCTAGATTGGTATAACTATTAATAGGAGGATATGTTTCAACTATTGTGATGTTTGTGAAGAAGGATGTGTTTGCCAATTGGATCAAAAGGTGGATGTGTGAGGATTATTGATCTATGAACTAGGAAACCAAGTCTGATAGATATGCCATGCCAACATTGGAGAATATCTTTGATACCATTTGGGCATGTTAAGGTGTTAAGCACCTAGGATTTAAGCTTAGGGTACCACTAATTACTTATCAAAAAGGTCAATAAATAAAATACTACATTTTGGAGAATTAATTAGTTGAGAAAATATCGACTTTAAGGTTCATTCAAGGTTGTGGTACACAAAAGGAATGTTTCACCCTAAAATCACACTCAAGATATTACTTTGAATGACCATTACATTTATGAAAAAAATTATTTGGTAGATTTTTTTTTTCATTAGATATTCTCATACTTCTTAATTAAAATGGTGGTATTTTTTTAATTTGGATAATTAAACCATGTCCTTAAGTGTCCTGAAAGATGATTTAATAATTGTGTTCCAATATGTAATTTTATCAAAATGGACTCAATAACATTAATAATATTTATTCAAATTGTTCCATATTTTAGCCAAAAATAGAATAAAATATGTTATATATGATGGCATAAATTTTTAGTATGATAAATCACTAAATTTGTGGAATTGATGCTAGAGTCTTGTAATTTTCATTAAAAAAGTTGCGTTAATAATGACAATCGAATTAATTTTGTTAATTACAAAATTAAATTCCAAAAGTTTGGAAAGAAGTATAGGAAACATGGATGCAAAAGATAGGAAATTATTTGATGTTTTCAATAAGGTTTTGTGTCGCAACCCCACTTTGAGGGAGTTGTGAGGTCGCCACTCACATTCCTAAAAATGGGACTTGGGAGTCCTTCGGGACTCCCGAAAACTTAGAGCGCGATTGCAGGGGTCAAAACACCTCGGATTGAGGCTTTCTTTATATCGTTGGAAAGGTCTTAAAGTTTAGATGTCCAAAATGGCCTTGCATGAACCATTTGGACATCTGCAGCACAAGTTATGGTTGAAAGAAGGGTCGGGAGTCAAACTGCCAGTTTGATTCCCGACCACTAAAAGTTAGGAATCGACTCGATTCCCGTGCATGCAGGTGAAGTGTGACACACCATTGAAAAGCTCTCAAGGAGATATACAACTTTGGTTTAGACTTCGTCCTGATCCGAGTTCGAGGCGAGAAGTTATGAGCGTCCAAAGTCCCGAAAGTCCAAACCGGGATAGTTTCAGGACTCCACTTTGGGAATCCCGGAAAAAAGAGCCATTTGGATGCAAGTGCGGCGAAGAGCTGTAGAAAATACTATATGGGGGAAAGTGATGGCTTCCCCCGAGTCCAGGCCGTGGTGAGTCAAGTGAGTTCAAAGTAGCCCGTGGCTTGTCCCAACACCAAAAGGGTGAAGAATGAGTTCTAACTAACTTGTTGGTTGGATTTGGATGTAGGACCGTATAATTGAGTAAGCTTGTCCCTCTTCTTAGTCTATCCCGAAGCTTTCAGCATGCCCCTCTCACCCCCTTTTAGTGCTGGAAGCTGGGAGCGTGCCCCGAATCCCAGAAATTCCGCAATTTGAGTAACCTAGCCCCGACTTGGGGCTAACTTGGGATTTGGGAGCACGTCATTTTGGCATTCCAAATGAGAGTATGTCATTTTGGGAATATTTAAGAAGTCTTGCATTCTTCTTTGGTTTATAATTAAACAAAACATTCAAAATTTGTTCAATTGATTTAAATTATTCATTATAACATTTATTGGTTGAAAGCCTAAACATACATATCCCCCTTTCATTGTTTAGCATTTCAAACATTCATTTTGTTGAGTTCTTACTTTAGAACTTAGGACATAGGACAAAAAGGTGTCATGGTTCTTGTTACACAATACTCCAACTGTGAATGCGCCCAAGTTATCGATGGTGGCTCTTGCCATTGAGTTGGAAAATGCCCCTATGAATTTCCAAAAAATAATGGACAAGATTTTATTAAAGTTGGATTATGTTCAATGTTATATAGATGAGTAAAGTTCAAGCTTTCATGGGATTAACAAACCACTACTAGAAGTTTGCCAAGGGGTTTAGTGTCATTTCCAAGCCTCTCACCAAGTTAACAAAGGTGGAGGAAACATAGTAATGGGAGGATGAACAAAAACAAGTTTTTCAAGAACTTAAAGCCCGATTGACCTTAGCACTAATCTTGAAGCGATTGCTTACATGAAGGTTGTTCCAATTGCTTATGCATGTATATTGGAACATGTTGGGTCTTAGAATTGTGATCACCCATGTGGATGATGAGGGAAGAAAGTTTGTATTGGCATATGTTGGTTGTTTCGACAACAATCTTGAATTTAAGTATAGCTCCTATGAAAAGGAATTCATTATTGCAATATGGGTGGTAGCTCATTTTAGGTGTTATTTGTATGGGAACCCATTCATTCTTATCATAAATCATCAACCATTGAAATGGTTTATGGAATCCAACAAACTAACTAGCAAGTTTACATGATGGGCATCCATATTCATTAGTAGAACATTTGTCTTTTATAACTATCGTTTGCAACTAATTTTTAGTTGCATGTGACATCCAAATTGCATGTGACATATTATACATATGATATACACATAATATGTTTGTACTTTTCATCCATTCATATCCATACAACAAGTTGCATATGCAACTACATGTGCAACTAAATGAAAATATTTTTTTATGACATGTGTTCATTAATTTCAAGCCAATCATTTAATGACACATGAAATCTAAAGCCCATTTTGGCATTTATTATTTAAATTAATTGAGAAAATTTAGATTGTTCAATATAAGGTTTATAAGATGTTGACACATGGCACCTAGATAAGTAAGTAGGTAAATAAATAGGCCTAGGTAGGCGGGTGGCCAAGGTAGGTAGGTAAATAGATGGTTGGGCCTAAGTGGTAAATGTTAATTTGATGACATTGTTTTATTCTATAATTATGCTCTTCAACATGTTATTTTATGCATATTCTAGATGTGTAATATTAATAACAAATTACATAAATCGGAAAGTAAAACCTGACATAAATGTATTTCAAAATCCGTATATGCGATACTATTACATTTTTAATAATCTAAGAATAGAATTAAAACCATATGGAATTGAAAATACAAAACAAAATACAAAATACAAAGAAAACCATTGTTCTTTTCTATCAAAATCTTCTTCTAATTTCTTTCACATGAGCTTCTCCTATCTTCAAAACTCCTCCCATTAGTCCTTCTTGATTTCTTGCCATGAACATGAATTCAAATTATTAACCAATCTTACCAATTCAGCCTTATGTTGCCATTCTGTCCTACAATGACATTTCCTTTTGTCCACTATGTCCAATGATGACAATATAGTTCTATCCACTCTATCCAACGGTGATTATACAATTTTGTTCATTATGTCTAATGGTGACAATACAATTTTTCCCTTAATATTACCCCCCATATACTTTGAATTTCATCTTCGAAATCTTGTGATATGGAATGTATAGAATTATATTGACAAAAAATAATAACAAAATTATTTTAATCGTTCTTAATGGGCTAAGAGTTATCCTTAAACCACTACTATAGTTTGTTGTGTTACAGTAATAATTCCTTTAGTTATGGATTAGTCTTCCATTATTATTGAAAATTGTTCATTATGTTGCACATCTTCAATGGTCTCTATATGACCACTATTGCCTTCTTCTAAAGGCATGTGCCTTGCTACAATAGTTGTACCATAAATTATAAATTAAAATATAGTCTAAACTATTACATATTCAATCGAATATGTATATTCAAGTACCTATTGCTACAACTATTCATACATTTATGTGGATACAAATGTTGTTTGTTCCACTAGTTGCAATTCTTCTTGTTCAATAAGAACATTTTCCATTGCAACTCCTCCTTTCATTTCTTCAAGCACTACTAAATGCACTTAAATGTTTTTCCACTTGTGCCTACTTGAAACTAGTCCATGTCTAATCCTAGAAAGCTATCTTTTGGATTTATAGAAATAAATGCACAAATGAACTTTGGATAGGCTTTTTTTATGCCTTGAATTTTCTTTTGTGCCTTGCTTCATTTGCTATATGTACATCACAACACTTATACATCCTTTAACATAATATTTTGTATTAAATTCCACCAAATATCAATGTCTAATGCACCCAATTCCATGGACTTCTATCTAGTCCTAATGATGGTATTATGCATTAATAAATTGTCATACTCTCAAAATCGATGCTTGGGAAGGTATGGCTCCATGCTTGTTGACTAATCCATAGTTGTTTGTATACATTGAACATCATGTTGAAGTGCTTGTATTGTACTATTACAAGAAGCCTAAGTTTATTCCTTTGTGTAAGTAATCCCTCATTCTTTTGATGTACAACAATTTGAATTTCTTGTTTGAGTTTCAATATTTTTGCATATGATTCTTTTGTAGTATGCTTTAAATTGTTGTTGTTTCTTTGTATTTTTGTAGACTGAATTTCAAATTCATCTTTTTGTTGCTTTAGAGCTGAATACTTTTGATTTACCTTTTCTTGATTTTGCTTCAATAGATTTATTTCCTCCCTTCTTCTATCCATAAATTGTAGCTTGAGTCTTGATATTTCAATCATCATTTACTCCATCTTCTTGTTATAATGTGCCAAATATTGGAACATTCTAATAATCTTTAGGTGCTCCATATTTGCCTTTTAATTTAAACATCCACATGGGTCTATGGTGTTTGAAAAATTGGAATACCTCTTTTAGATGTCTTGGCAAATGGCACTACACTTCAATAGGTTCCATATTGTGTTCCTGCTTCATAGAAAATTGTCAATGATGATGGCTTATCATCCTATTGTGCAACATGCATGGTTAAAATATTTACATGTTCCTATGGTGTTGGAGATTGTCATCTTAGTGGAGACCACCCAACAAAGTCTAGTTCTGAAAATGGAGATTATTTTTTCTGCTCCTATTATGGTTTTATGGGAGACTTAGGCTATGAAGCCTATTGCCCATTGGGTGCAAATGAGATATAATGAGCCAACATGATTTTTAAAAAAGAAATTGATTATATTTTTTCCCAATTTTTTTTTCATGTGAATGAATTTTGGAACAATGTTTTTTGCAATTTGTTATAATAAATGCTTATAGTTCTCCCAATACATGACATTTTATTTTTATCATTTTGAATAAATATGAATTCTTGAAAGTGTCTTAACTCCTGATAAATTATTATTTTTGTTTTATAAAAATGATAACAATTTCAAATCATAATCAAAATTTCATTTTTCAGATTTTTATGATTTTAAAAAATAATAAGCTATATTTTTTCTTAACACGTCATGTAGATTATACCTCATTTGTATGTGGTAAGAGACTTTCAAAATTTTAAATTTTTGGATCAATTTTGGAAAGCTTTTTGAATTTTTAAAGTTTTAAAATTCCACATAGTTTATAGTATGAGTTTTTTTTCAATGTGGCTCATAGGCCTTTATCTTCTTAAAAAAATTCCCATCAAATGTGTTTTTATTATATGAGTCCTTTTGATAGTCCTTTACAAAATTAACTCCTATCTAATGCCATAAGTGTTCACTTTAAGAGGTCCTAAATCGAAACTTAAACTTAAAATTTCATGAAATGGATTTTTGGTTTGAATTCTTTGACATTCATATGAATGAAAAATCAACAATTTGCCATGATTACCATGGCTTTAAATGGCAAAACATAAATTTTTATAAATTTTGACTGTTTTTTGGTGATCCAACACCCTTTTTGGCTTGTTGGATTGTGATTGCACCCCATTAAGACTTGGAACATCTATTTCCTATTTGGCAAGTAATTTTGCCTTGGGAGTAGGCTCTAGTGACCTAGGTCTCTATACTAGTTCTTGAGGTTATTGTTGCTATGGAACAATAAAAGTTATAGTCATTTCTAGAGTTTGATGTAGAGCTCCTCTCATCTATTATCTCCTTTTGAAAGCCAAAGGGGACTCTTTATCTTCTTTTTTCATCAAACTCCAATATAGATTGTTGCCCTATTTTTTGTCTACACTTTTGTAACTTTGGATTCACAAGAAGAAATTTGGAAATAAACAACTACAATTTTAGTTGCAAAAGACATATTTTTAGTCATAATAGACACATGAAACTACAAACCCTATAGTCGCCTTGGACAAGTGACAAAAGATAATCAGTCACAAAAAATTCCACATGGCATGTACAATCACCCATGTAATTGCATATCACTTGTGACTACATGGATTTTTCATCCATTGACTAGTTGTAGGACTATGCGACTACAAATACAACTACATAAAATATTGGGTAGCATTTTTAAAAAATTAAATTTAAATGATTTAAAATTTTTAAATCACATTTATTAATCAAATTATTTGTATTATATAAATAATACATTATGATAATTCATATTATTGGTAATTTCATAAAATTTCAGCCTATGAATTGTTGACACATGTCATTATTTAAGCTAGGTTTTAAAACCTAATTTAGGTAGCTAGGTAGGCCACCTAATCTAGGTACATAGGTTAACTAGCCTAATTATGTAGGTTACATACGGCCAACATACCATCATTGACCACAACGATGTCATTTGTGAGGTTTATCCTTAGACCCCAAGGATGGATATCAACTCCTTTGCCGTCAAACCACCCCGCTTGATGTGAAAATATAGTGGAATGCATTCTATTTAGCCCATACTTGAGTTTAAACATTACACAAACATCAATTTCAATATTTCATATCTTATTGATATTTATCCAAATGGAAAACAATAAGTTGATTCTTAAAGTAGTTTCAATAACTTACACAATTAAATATATATTTTCTTCCGAAAATGTACATTAATTTGAAGTTTTTGAATTTTTTTTTGCTAAATTGAAATACAATTTGATGATGATTCATTGGAATTTTTTTTCAAGCACATCATTTATAAACGAAAATATTTTATGACTAATATTTAATAATAAATAAATAATTTCCCACATATTAGTCCTTCGTTTTTTTTAAAAACATATTATACAATGTGATTATAATACATCATAATTTTAATTCACATATAATTTTTATAAATGGATAATATATCAATCACATTTCAAACAACAATAATTTTTTTAAATATTAGGTATAATATTTATGATGTATCACTTTTTATATTTTAAAATTTTAATTAAATCACATTATCACATAATCTAACATTACTAAATGTGATTTAAATTTAAATTTAAAATATAAAAAAAGATTATACATCATAAATATTATAATTGATATTTAGAAAAACTATTATTGTTTGAAATGTGATTGAATATTATCCATTTATAAAAATTATATGTGAATTACATACAATTTACACACATTTACAACTAAAATGACATGTAAGACTAACTTAATTGTAGTTGTATAGGTAGTTGATTTGGACATTGGTTGCATCTATAGTCATAGCCATGTGGTTGGAATGGACAAGATTTATTTCAATAATTCATCCTTGGAAATCTATTAAACAGGTTTAAAGGGTGTTTGGTCTTCTCCAACTTGTCCTTCAATTATGAAGCACTTTCCTTGGATGTTGAAGCTTGTTGTGTTTTAACAAGTTTTAACATTGTTGGTATATATGGATCTTTTTCAAGAAAAAAAATGAATATTTTTTGAGAAGAAATACTACATCAACATTTCTATGACCAATATAGAATGGCATACATCCTTTTCTTACATCAATTTTCATTATACTCTTGAACATCTTGGTTTGAAATGTTATCCACCTAACCAATTTTTTATGTAAATGTCTAAACATAGTATTTACCTAATCTATAGATTTCCCCCTATCTACCATCATCATGGAGATAACATTCATGTTACTAAAGTAACAAACTTTATCTCTTTGGTAGACCATTTGAATAAGCACAAAAAAACAAACATCATAGTGTGGTTTCATCTTGCTAACATTCCACTATTCTATTCCACCCGAGGCAAAACAATGCTTTGAAGCAAATCTTTTATAATTTGTTTATCTACTTGTTTCTACCTTCTCCAACCAATGTTGAAAATTTTAAACAAATATATGATGACATGTTTATCAACATCAACTACCTTTTCCCCTATCCAAACATAAATTGTTTACTCTTTTTTTTGGCCAAGTATTGAGAAACTCCACTAACAAATCATGTTGTGGTGTTCATTAGTCAATTTCAAACACACTTACTAATCCAACCTTGAATGCCCATCTCTTCTTTATATTTCCCATCTTCACCCAAATAATGATTCTTTTTAATTTTTAAGTATACAACTACTTTGTGGGTGTAAATACTAATATCTTTGGTTTTGGTGAAAGTATCGACCTAGTTTGATGAACCATTCTACTCTATTTATTTGATTTGGACACAACGAAAGTTCGAAAAAATTAATGCAAAATTTTGTGAAATAGTAATTGGAAATGAAAATAATGTCAGTTTTACTCACTGTTTCAATCATAGAAACAACACAAGTTGTCCTTGTTTTCAAAGTTCAATAGCACCATTGTTTCAAATGCACTTTGAGAAAAAGAAATCTCATGTTCTCAAAAAAAAATTGCAACCATTTTTTAACTTCAATCCTTATTCATGTGGAATGATGCGAACTCTTTTCAATTTTCCTTCTTAGGTTGTAGTCTAGAAAAGAAGATGGAAAGTGAACTTGGAAAGGTTACAAATTTGCAAATTTAGAATGTGGAACTTGGCCTTTTCTTAATTAATCATCTTCTGTAGCAACAATTTCTTCACATTGTAATTCTTTCTTTTGTTCATGCACACTACTTTTTAAACTTGCCTCTTCCTTTTCTCTTGTCACTCATTCTCCATAGTTAAAAGAGATGAAAAGTGGCACAAATGAGTGATAATGACTTTTCACAAACATTGTCATGGGAAATTGACACCTCTAACTCCCACCTCCATTGATATGTCACTTTCATTTTTAGAATTTCTACGTTTGAAATGTTGCGCATCCTACTACCATCTAGTGTTAAATGAAAATGAAGGTCGTCCAATTCAATCATAATAGAAAAAAAAGTCTATGAAATATTTCAGTCTATTAAATGTGTAGAATGTGTACCACTTTTCATGATTGTCCTTTTTTTTTCATTGATTGCAACATCACCATGTCTTTTCGAATATATAGTTGTCGAACCTTCTGTGTTATGTGCATCATCATCTAAGAACTTGTAAGGCTTTAACTTCTTCACATTAACAAGTATAGGGTTTGCACCAAACTTGCCCAATGTGTCTAAAAGAATAATATTATTTGGTAAGCAAAATTGTACTATGTATGGACAAACCACTTCTTAATGAATTTTTCAAGATGTGTTTTTTGTACTTTTAGAAAGCACAATACACGATCCCTAAATTTAAATTTCTTTTCAAAATACTTTTGTTAACTCCAAAGTGCATGGTTCCACTATTGATTACTAGTGGTTTCTTGAGCTTGCTAGTGAGTACCTAACCGGATTTGCATCTTTGTGGTTCCGACTAAATGTAGACAAAACATATTCTATGAGCAATAGAAGATGCAATCCGTAGATTAACTAATATGACATAAACTAGTGGTAGGTGTGAGTATAATTGGGTGGTACCACTAAGAACCACCTCAAGGAATGGTCAAGGAACAAAATTTGGCAAAATAATATTTGTGGGCCCCTTTTTTTTTTTAATTTCATAATTATAAATTATTCATGTTTATTTATTGCATGCCAAAGTATATAGATTGAATTTTTCATTACAATAAAAAGGTGAAAATTATTGTTAATTTGTATTTTTTTATTGATGTGGCCTTTTAAAAAATCAAGTTCCTAAACTTTGGAAATTCATAATCAAATTGTACTTACTCAAATAATTACCCAATAAAAATATCAAAACCCCAAACCTTGTTTGAAAAGTTTTTCTAACTAAAAAGTTCAAGGAAAATAACCATTGTGACATTCTTGAAACTTTATGTGAATGTAATGAATAGGACCATGAAAATTCAAAATATTTTTTAAATAGTTAAAGTTTCAAAATCTATACAACCTAGTTAATGTATTCAACAAAAGAAAAATAATAAAAATCTTTATTTATGTGTTTCTTATATTTTTCCGAAGTTTAATGGGTCCTAAAAAGTTAAGGTGTGATGTTCCTAGAGGTACCCACCCAATTGCACTTACACCCTGGTTATTTTATACATTTTCTAGGAAAAAAATACAATGGGAAAATGTTCATCCCAATATGTCTTATTTTCATTAACTAACATAATAATATAATTCACAATGAACATGTTAGTTGAATGTGCATGCCCATTCCGTTGTGGATAATAGGTAGTGGAACTAACATGCTTCAACAAAAAAAATCAGTCAAATGTTTGATAATATCATTGATAAAATGAACTCCCTAATCCATTTCTAAAATCAATGGACAACCAAACCTTGTAAGGATGTATTCATACAAAACATTAATTGACAACTGCAATATTCATCCATAATGATTTCGCCTCGACCCATTTCATAGAATAATTTATGGCTATTAAAATGTACAAGTTTGTTACTTGTAAGTCTCCTGGTTGGTTTAATTGGTCTAACAAATTTTAGTCCCCATTTCATAATGGGTTTTTCAAGGAAAGTAATCACCAGTTTTGCCAAACTTTATGTTCTAAGTCTGCCAACTTTTTAACATGCATCACATGCTCTACAATATTTTGTGTTGTAAATCCTTCATGGAACTCCCATAGTATCTTTTATGTTTCATTTGTGATTACACAATGTCATAATATATTGTCCTGACCCATTTAATACAATATTCCATCCTATACCATTAAAGGTTCTGCCTTTTTTGCCAACTTTTGCTTCTAACCCTATGGCATCCATAGAAACTATTTTGTATTCCTCATGCGTTCAGTAATTGGGGCCATTATGAATGCAAAATTCTTGATGAAACATTCTAAAACTAGGCCATTTCATTGAATACCACAATCAATTATGGATTTTTGGGAACATGCATTTAAAATATGGCTTGAATTTTGTTAGGTTATGGTAATTTACCCTCCTTGGAAACTATAAATCCCAATATCATCCTCGAAAATACCATGAATGCACACTTATTTGGATTTAAGCTAATCCCAAATTCTCTGCACTTCTAAAAGCACAATTTGAGTTTAGCTAGATGAGTATCCATGTCATTATACATAATGAAATCATCCAAACTCTTCATGAATTTGTCCAAATAATTCGTAAAGGCTATACTCACTACTCTCTAGTAAGTAGGAGGTCCATTTTTTATTCCAAATGGTAAAATTACCCAAGTAAAGGCTCCCCAATCCATTACAAAAGTTGTTATATATCTATTTTCTAATGTTATAAATATCTAGTGATATTTAGAGTATCCATCTAATTAAGAATATGCATCATGCCCTACAACTATGTTTAGAACCTCATTTGTATTTAAGGAAAATGGATATGGATATTTCTTTGTGGTTACATTCAATTTTCTAAAGTTTCCACATATTTTGAACTTTCCATTCTTCTTGGGCACTACCACTGTTGATGACAACCAAATGGCTTCTTCTACATGTTGCATAAATCATGTTGTTAATGATTTGTCTATGTTTTGTTCAATGGTTGTAGCATGGTTTGGAATTATTCTATACTTGACTTGACGTGCTAGTGGAATCAATGTGTCTAACTTTATACAATTTTATGTCAATTATGGGGGTATGCCTTTTAGATCCTTATATGTTCAAACAAATACATCCTTATATTCCATCAATAGTTCTTTCAACAAATTCATGTTTCTTTGAACTAGTGGTGCATTAACCATAATTGTCTATGGATTGTTTTCTATGCCTAGGTTAATCTTCATGAGTTGTTTTTCCTTGATTAAAGTTCATCTTGCAATCTACAGTTCCTGTATTTTGATTTTTTTGGTGTTTCATTTATCTATATTCAACTTGGTTTATGGTGATAGTAAATCTTAGGATACACCTTGCTTTCATAAGCTACTTTAGCTACTTTGTCGACTAATATCTCAGGAACAACTTCGTGGTTTACTTTAATGTCTGCACTAAAATTTGTGATGTTTATTGTTCTCTCAATATGGATTGTGTTGATTGCAAGTGAACTTCCTAGTTCTAAGGGTAAACTGATTGTACCAATTGAAAACAATTTAGGTTCCTTTACAAATGTCAAATCTTTTTCATCATTAGTGATGCCATTATGAAATCAAAACACAATAAGATTTCTAGTCTTTTCATATTAATACCCAAATGTTTTGTCAATTTTATGGTTATGATAATACCATTTCCCTTTATTGTAATCATGTTTTTCCCCCAATCATGTGCCATTTTGGCATCCTTGAATTATGGTCTACCCAACAACATGGAATAATTAGAATTTACAATGGTATTTTATAGGATTGTGAATGTAACTATATATGGTATACCATGAACATACATCTTCCAAATCTTTAGTTAATCCTATTGGTTTTGTTATGTTTTGGTTTACCATCCTTAAATTGTAGGGTGTTGGTTTAGGTTCAAGTAACCCTAACCTAGTTTTTAGTTGCTCAATGATGATATTTATCCTTAACCCACCATCCAAAAGTACATCAATAATGTTCTTCCCTATCTGCATTTGGATAACAACCATGTGATTGTTTACAACAATTGCTGTTATGCCAATATCAAGTATTACAAATGTAATTATCTTGTCAGTAATGGGCTTATTATTATTTATGGTTTACCTTGTTTCAATTTATGCCATAAATATTTCTTCAGGTCTAATGCAATTCTGAACAACTACCCAAGGTTTAGTGTTTGGCTAGTTTCCAACATTTATTTACTAATATCTTGAATACTTCTTTAATAAATATGAATTTTCTTGGAAAGGTAGAAAATATTTCCTATGATTTAGTTGATTATGTAGGTTTTGTTGAACTTGGCATCCCAACCCAACTAGTAATCCATTCTTTTGTTGGAATAGAAAGTATGTCAGTTAGGGGATTTGCTACTTGCATTTGTTGTATGGTTTCCACCATAGATTTTTTTAGCTTCTTTTTTGCTTCCCAATCAATTGTAGTTTTGTTCTTCCTTGGTTCTTGATCTTTGCATACTTGTTTTTTAGTGGCCTTACTTTTAGTGGTCACATGAACATCAACCTACATGTTAATTAAAGCACTAACAACTTTTACTTCACTATAGGTTTTCTTTCTATAGTTTTACCACCTTTGTCCTTGAAAATGCTTTTCATTTCACTAAACTTTGGACAATTTATCAATTTGTGGCCCACTATTCCACAAATATGATACATATAGTTTAATGGTCTTAGAGGTTTATTAACTTATGCATTAACTTTAGCAACAACTATAGTGGGTTCCTTTTTTTGCTTATGCACATCTCCATGTTATGGTTCATATGATGACAATTTGTATAGTACATACTTGGCTTTGAGGCGATCTAGTTTCCCATAGCCACAATCCTTGCTCATGATGTCTATGGTATAAATAATTATGCTTCATGTACATAAATACATTTTTCACACATAAGTGCAAATTCCTCGTGCTATTGTAAAGTGTCTTTTTCATCCATGCTGTAACAATACATATAAAAGATTATATTCCAGATATGAATACAATCATCAAAAGACTATCAATTGTAGGAATCTATAGACTTTTTGTTAATTTCAATGATCTTTAATAGTACATCTCCACTTGTCCTATTGAATCATGCTTCAAATTCTTGATTTGTAGATACACTTGTTCATTATTCTATAATGTTTGATATCATCTATAGAAAGTTTGTTCTAGATTTGAAAATGCATAGTTTGGATGATCTCTCATGTAATTATTGCACCCATCTAATGCATTTTCTTTCAATGTGAAATTGAATAGATTGGCCATTTTTTCATCTATCGTTTCACCATTAGTTTTGATAGCAGCTTTGAATACTTGTACATGAGCATCCAAATCAAAATCTTTTTTGTATTTAAGATAGTTAATAGGTCTCATGTAAGGCCTAGAATGAGTACTACAGGTTGTATAGATGCTACTATAATACCTCCTAAGGGTTTTGGAGGGTCTCCTCTTGGAGCTGGTGGTTTTAATTTGGTAGTAACTATGGTATGTGATGGTATTCATATGGTTAAACATACATGTACATCTATGTAAGGTTTTGCCGCTATAAATCTCCATGGTACATAATTAGTTGGTATTATTTTGGTGACATGTGAATTATTCCTTTGAGTTGTCACAATAGGTTTAATATATACCAAATTGTGTAAATGAAAATTTTCTATTGTAATTGCAAGAAATCTTTTGTTTCTTATGGATATTGTATATCCTTTTCCATGAACATGCACATGCATATTTTGGTATGCAATTTTTATAGTTGTCCCATACCCCACATTCTATGTTGTTGCACAAAATTGTGGTTCTACATCAATTACTCCAACATGAAGTGATACATTTTTGTACTTCTTTGGTGCAATGTTTGCCATGTTGGTTTGTTTCACACTCTTGGCATGGATGTGTTGCATTTGAAAGTTTTGGTTGTTGCACAACCCATAGCAGGATGAGAAGTAGTCATCCTAATTTTCTTCAGAGCAAAATTTGGTTGTTTGATTGGTTGAGGCACTCTAGCTTTAGAAGTCCTTTGCACATCATACCTTCCAATAAGGTAAATGATTTCTCTAGAATTCCATTGTTGCGTCAAATCTATGACTTCTCAAAGCATGATCATCAAGTTCTACTCCTCTTTTATATCCAACTCAATTTGTACTTTGGTTTGGAAATGATTTATTATCACATCCCATACATCTTTCTCAATAAAAATATAGTCAATAAAAGTATGGCCTTATTATTTGTAAAAGCTACAATGATTGGGTGTAAAATTGGGTTCTTGATTTGTACCTTGAATAGATCCACTCCACACCCATTCTCCAAGTAGGAATATGTTTTTTCGACTTCACCAAACCCTAGTTTCATTATTTTGCAAGACATTGGTGCTTGTTACTACCACCATTATTGCATTGTTTACTATTATTGGAAGAATGGTTTGTTCAACTCTAGTTTCCATCCTTGATTGGTACATTGTTTTAGTTGCAAAAGCTTACTCCTCTAGATACTTTGCCTAAGGTACAATTTTGCATACTATGGTATTATTTGTTCAACTTCATCATTTTCTAGGTCTTCTTCTCACCCATCATGGGGTTGATGGTATTAAAGTGAAACAAATTACCAAATAGAACCTTTGTTTGCTGATATTATCTCCAACCCTTGTAGGTACTTCATGGACGCGTAATGCCTTTTCAGATCTATTCAAATTGCCATGTCTTTGGGATGATAGATTCATCCCTATTCTTTCTTGTAACCTTTGTTGCAAATCTACAAGGGTAACCTTGATTGCATTGTTTCCCCATCCTTTTGGTTCAACTTTTGGAGATATTTCCTTCAATGAAAGCCTCTTTCACATACTAGGTTGCTTCATTGTTTTACTAGTAAATGCTTTTCGAGGTTCCAATACTATTGTAGATGGTGTCCCATACCCTACATGTCACCCCTATGTCCTAGGTATTCTTGACACGATGTATTGTACTATTTATGGAGTGTGAAATTGTGTTGCCTCATTCAACAACTATGATTCCATTTTTACAATGTTTTTTTTTTTCATATTGTCAAATCGTAATTTGATTTAGTTGTTTGTGTAGGTTTCAAATCATCATGCAATTCATGTTCATCCCCATTCTACTACTCTTCTTGGGAAATAAAATAAAATTGTTACATATTTAAATCTTTACAACAATTTTTTTACTCATATTTGAATCATGAAAAAATTTTAAATAATTTTTAATATGTAGAATTAGAAAAAAAATTCACACATAATAAGCTTTTTGTGCTTATAACAAAATAGCCAAAAAAAATAAAAATCCATAGAATCTTGAATTTTCTACGCCAAATTCATTCCCAAGGATGGTCCCCCAACATAAATGTTAACATTATGACATGTTTTTATTCTTAATTATGTTCTTCAACATGTTATTTTCCAAATATTCCAAATTTGTAATATTAACAAACTACATAAATCAAAAAATAAAACCCAACAAAAACGTATTTCAAAATCATTATTACACTTGTAATTATTTGAAAAAACATTTCAAACCATATGGAATTGATGAAAAAAA
>Ga0116227_10001240_pt1 | contig 56036 bp, 39 predicted proteins | sample S1TSphgellanicum_FD_89693 | JGI IMG/M metagenome (GOLD analysis project Ga0116227, IMG submission 89693) | Host-associated microbial communities from peat moss isolated from Minnesota, USA - S1T2_Fb - Sphagnum magellanicum MG | ecosystem: Host-associated > Plants > Peat moss > Unclassified...
GATCTACAACTTTGCTTTAGACGGCGAGTCGATCGGAGGTCTGCTCCAAAAGTTATGAAACTTCAAAGTCACGGGAGTCCCGAAGTTGCGCGATTTTGGGACTCCCACGCGGGAGTCCCGGGACAAAAAGGCCATTTGGATGCCACCCCCGCGGCGAGTCATAGAGTATACTATAAGGGGGAAGTGGTTGGCTTCCCCAAGGGGGAAGGTGCTGGCTTCCCCACCCAAGGGAGTGAGGTGGTGGCTTACTCCCGAGCCCGGGTTGTAGTGTGTCAAAGTGAGTCCGAGTTCACCCGTGGCTTGTCCCAACACCAAAAGGTTCCATGATGAGTTCTAAAGGGGAAGGTGATGGTTTCCCCAAGGTCCAGGCCGTGGCTCTTCCTAGCACCAAAGGTGCTCCAACTTTGGGCTAACCACTTGGAGTGGTTCATGGAGGGTCCGTGAAAGTGAGTCAAGCTTGTCCACTCTTCCTAGTCTTTCCCGGGACTTCTAGCATGCCCCTCTCACCCCTTTCTAGTGCTAGAAGTCGGGATCGTGCCCCAAGTTCCAATCGCTTCCGCATTGCCGCATACTTGGACCCTCGAGTGGGTCCACAAGGAACTTGAGGGCGCGACATTTGGTAATAACCATATGATTTTTTTATTAGTGAAATTTAATGTTAGGGGTAAACATGAAAGTCCAACAAGTCAATTATGTTTGTTTGATTAAATTTTTAAACCTTCCCCATGGTATTGAATTGTTTGAAAGTAATATCCATGGTTAAAATGAACCCCTTCAATGGTGAATTGTTAATGTTAAGGTCACATGGGATCCCATTAATTTAAACTTTCACATTGCATCCTAGGCCACCATGGGGCACATTAAATGAGTTTCAAGGATTGGCTAGTCATTACATTCATCAAGCTTGACACATTTTGTTGTCACCAAACCTATAATTATTCATGGATGGTGGTAACGGGTCATTAGGATGGAGCCGATTAAATACTAGGGATATTTAATGGGATAATCCCAAGGATGACATATGTTTTTAATAGTTATTTGGAGGCATCAATTTCAATCTAACTATAATATTATAATTTAGCATATGGGTTCATGATACCATTCCATGGATAAGGATTCACATCCTAGGCATGCGTCCATGCATCACATATGATGTTGTAATAATAACATTCTAACTTGTTGCCAACATCAGCAATACAAGGTTACCAATGTTCCTTGTCGAACAATATCAAGTTATTAGGGTTGTAAGATTTAGACAAGATTGAGCTAGTTGATTTGATAATTTGAAAATGGACATGTGAAGGTTCTTCATAGGTGTCATAGATATCAATGCCATGGAGATCAATCATTTGAATGTTCATCTATGACTTGTAATAAACTTGTACCTAACTTTTAGTTTAGTTTTATTTCATTGTTAGTTAGCTTTTAAGTAAGTTTTAATTCACTTCCAATCAATTATTAATTCATTTTTAATTAAGTCTGAATTCACTTTTATTTAACTCTTAATTCATTTTTAGTTAACTCGTAATTCATTTTCAGTCCATTTCTAATTAACCTTTAGTTCATTTTCAATTCATTTTTAATCCATTTTTAGTTTACTTTCAATTAACTCTTAACTCATTTTTAATTAAGTTTAATTTCATTTTTAGTTGAATTTTAGTTCACTTTCAATTGAGTATTAGTTCATTTGTAGTTCATACATGGGCGCACATGGGTGAACATGGGCCACATGTAGATTGGAAGCTTCTTGAAAAACTTCCTTGAACCACATGTAACATGTGCCATTTCTTTTACTAATCCACAATTAAAGGAGTCAAAAAACAAACATGTTTAATTTCAATAAGATTGCAAGGCTAGACCTTGATACATTATGTAATGAGAATGGTCACAACTTATCTTTGGATACAACGCCATGTTTCTTGGTACCAATTATTATCAAATGTAATAAGCTTGTGAAAATGGAGGCCCAAACACTTCTTGATTTTAACACATTAACATGTTTCATTGATAAAAAGTTGGTTGCGACAATACAAGTTTGCTCTAATGAAAAAAAACACATTAGTGTCAATTGAAATCATTGATGGTTGAAACTTTTCATTGAAATTAGTCACACATGTAACCAAAACATTAGATGTTACCAGTAGATTTCACACCAACAAGGCGATCTTCAATGTCATTCATTTTTAAGAAAATCATGTCATCATTGGATTGTCTTGGCTTATTTTACATAATCCACAAGTGGATTAGCATATGAGGAATCTTCATTTTGAAACACCACAACATGAGACCCTGGAATGTGAAACCCTTGTCAAAAGCATGCAAAACTTGAAATAGAAGGAAAACCTAGATGATACAAGAAGGCCTAGGAGCCCCAAGCCTTTATTTGTTGGAGCAAAAACCTTCATGAAGGTTGTTAAAAGAGGAAATGCATTTTTGATTCATGTTCTTCCCTCGTTAGATGTTAAGCCACATCCACATGAGATTCCTTCCTAGTACCAAGAATTCAAGGATGTCATTATGAAAAAAAAATGTTTTGTAACTAACCTTGCAATTTAATTTTTGAATTCTAGAAGACACTTGCAATTCATTGTCTTTATATGTTATGAGTGCTAATGGACAAATTGCATGAATTGCAAAATTACAACTCATTGTATATACGGTACAACTCATTATAACTTTGTCAAAACAACTAATTTTCAACACTATGCAACTCCATTATAACTACACCCATGATGTCATGTTGATGTCATTAATTGTCATCCATCTATTAAAATTTGACACATGGAATTATAATTTTTTTTGAATTTTTTATTTTCTTTTTGAAATATTGATCTCCATTACTCATTATGATTATTAATGATGGTTTGAAATTATGACATGTGGCATAATAAAAATTTACCACATGGCATATTTAGTTGCATTTTGGAATATATATATAATTTATCTATTTTTTTAATAGTTAGGTAGGTCATAGGTAGGTAGAAAAATAGGACCTACTTACTGACCTTGATACATAAATAAATAGGAAAGCATAAGACTAAATGAACTAAAGAATAACCATGAAATTTTATTTTTTAATTTTATGTTTTGCCTTTAGGTTAAGTTTTTTTAAGCTCATCCCAAAATGACATTTATATTTTAATGTGAATATAAGAGATTTTAAAAAATATATATAGTTTGTAACATGGGATTTGAAGACAAAACATATGGGTTATTCTTTTAGATATTCTTTAGTTGCAAATTGAATTACAATTGAGTTGCAACTATAACACTCAAGTGTTCAAGGCAAACCAAATCCAAGGGGAAGGCTCCGTTGTTTCTAGTGTTTAAACAAAATATGAACCCCTCCTATTAGTGCATATGGTGCACTAAAAATCATTGAAAAGGGAATAAAATTGAAAAAATTATGACCCCCCAAAATAGAAGGGGTTAAGAACTCAAAAAAACACACCACACAATGCTAGAAAGGCTAATCCCCGAACACCCCAAAAAAAAATTATATGTTTTTTTTAATATTAAAGTCTAAAGACGATTTGTAGAACTTCAAGTGGTGTTTCTATAACATTTTAAATTGTTTAAAATGAATAAAAAATAAGAAAGTTATGAGGTTTGAAAGTAGGAAGGTCCAAAGAAAAAAAAATGGGAAAGAAACATGTTTTATAAGTTGGAAAGCTTATTTATCTTCTTATTATTTTTTCATTACTCCTTTTCCTTTGCACTTCAAAGATGATTTCTAAAGCTTGAGGTAACGTTCTCATAATATTTTAAATCATTAAAATGAAACACATATGATGAAAATATAAATAACCAATAAATATGTATTCTTATTAAGTTATAAATAGTTGTATTATAATCATAACATAGTTGAACAATAGTACTTTAGTGTTGGCACATTAATGGCCGTACTAATTGTATCAATGGAAATCATAATCAAAAAGTAGTTGCAAATGTATCCCATAATGGGTGGTGGAAATGTGAACACATGGCATGATCACATGTATGTACATTGTACACTAGTTGCACTATACTTGTTGCTTCAATGGCACATTTATAATAGTTCTAAAATAGTTGCCACATGCAATTACAATGTAACTCTTGAAAAAGTCAAACATGGTTGACTACATATAAATTATTATATAAAATACCCATTTTCAACTCACTTGTAACTATATTACAATTAATTAAATTTTTGATGTGATAATTTATTTATTAATACACTATATTTTTAAGGGGATAGTTACACAATAATTGTATACAAGTTATTTTTAGAGTTTCAGTTGTAGGGTAGTGTGGTTTCAATGGATGCAATTTCTTATAATGTGTGTTTGAGAAGAAAAATGTGGACACGTTGCCCAAGCATTAACCATACAACTACACTATTGATCTTAAGGAAAGAACATAACCTCCATTTGGACTCATCTACAATTTATCACGAGACAAATATAAAATTCTTCATGAATACATTGACGAAAACCTCAAAGAAAAGGTTCATTTAACATTTTAAGTTTCTAGCTAATGCCTTAATCCTATTTGTCAAAAAGAAGGATGATTTTTTCTAAACGTGTGTTAATTACCGTGTACTGAATCATTTCACCATTAAAAATCAATACCTTTTGCCCCTTATCTTAGGGTTGTTGGACCAACTAAGTCATGATAAAGTGTATGCCAAGATTGATATATGTGGAGCATACAACTTGGTGTGTATTCAAGAAGGTAATGAATGGAAGACAATGTTCAAAACCCATTACGACCATTTCAAATATTTTGTGATGCCATTTGGCCTTACCAACACACCTACTATCTTTCAACATCTAATGAATGATGTCTTTTGTGAATACTTGGATGATTTCGTGATCTATTACATCGATGATATCTTCATTTTCTCAAAGAACATGGAGGACCATGAGCGCCATGTACATTTAGTTTTGGAGAAACTTCAATAGGTTAAATTTTATGCTAAATTGGAGGAATATGGATTCCATCAATTTGAAATGGAATTCTTGGATTATGCCATCTCTAAACATTGCATTCGCATGGATCCTCGTAAGGTTCAAACCATTGTTGATTAGGTTACTCTAGCTCTTATTGTTTAATGTTTTCTTGGATTTGTCAATTTTCATCAATGTTTCATTGCCCGTTATTCTCTAATAGTGGCCCCTCTTGTTCAGTTAACTAAGAAGGATCAACCTATTTTTCAGGGAGTTGAAGTTGATATGCCTTTCAATCTTTGAAGTTTTCTTTTATGACTGCCCCACTTTTGATTCATGTAGACCCTTCCAAACCTTTTGTTTTGGAAACAAATGCGTATGACTTTATAGTAGGCATCGTACTCTCACAACTTGGAAAAAACAATATTCTTCATCTTGTCGGTTTTTGCTTTCATAAGTTTTTTCTTAAGGATATTAATTACAATATTCATGATAAAAAATTTATAGCCATCGTGGATGCCTTTAAAAAGTGGCATCATTTACTTGAAGGAGCTCAACATGAAATCATTGTGTATTTAGACCATAAAAACTTTCAATATTTCATGACAACTCATGTTTTAAATCAACACCAAGCTTAATGGGCATTATCCTTGTTTTGATTTCGGTTTGTCATCACATATTATTTTGGGTGCCAACAAGGGAAACTTGATGTGTTGTCCTATCACATGTACTTCGTGCTTAAAGAGGGAGATGCAACCTACAAGCAATAATGTGATGTCATTCTCCAACCTGAACATCTTTGACTTTAAGCTTTGTTAGTATTTCTTGATGACACAACCCTTATTTGTCAAATTCATGAAGATTTGAAAAATGACCTTCTTGTTATTGACATCCAAGGCCAATTAAGGAATCATTTTCAAATCCAAAAAAATTTAATGAACATGTCAAGTTTGAATGTTAAGATGGTTTGCTATATCACGATGGTCTTTTATATGTTCATGATGGATTTACATGACTTCAAGTTCTAGTTAAACATAATGTTTTGGCTGTAGGCCATTTTGGATTCAACAAGACCATAGAGTTAATGTATCAAGATTATTGGTGGCCATAGCTTTCGAAGTATGTGAAAAAGTTTGTCGATCTTATAATGTTTTTGTTCAAACAAAGAATCCTCGTCATTACCCTCATGGTCTTTTTCAACCATTGCCAATCCTTACATCCTGTGATTTTCAGTTTCCATAGACTTCATCATAGGCCTTCCACCTTTTAGTTTTTATGGCTCCATCTTGGTGGTGGTCGATTATTTGACGAAGATGGTTCATTTCATTTTGTGTACAAAACAATAATTAACAAAAAAACAACAAAATTATCTTAGATCATGTTTTTCAATATCATGGTCTTCATGAAGATATCATTTTTAATCGTGGGCTTTAGTTTGCATCCAAGTTTTAGAAGTGACTATTCGAACTTTTAAGTGTGAAGGTGAAATTGTCATTAATTTTCCACCCCCAAACAGATGGGTAAACAAAATAAGTCAATTAAGTCTTGGAGCAATATTTATGGTGCACAATCAATTATCATCAAGATAAGTGGATTTACATGGATGAATGTGTCCATAGATGAATGATTTCATATGGATGGATGTCATTTCTCATGGATGAATTTCATTTATGAATTTGATTAAATAAATAAATCATTAGATGAAATTCATCCATGATTAGAAGATAAATAAATTAGAATTTATTTGTATCCATCTTCATTTGTTGTCTAAGTATTAATATTTCAAACTTGAATTTCATTTAATGATGATGGATAATGTGATTATAGGGAAAAATATGATGATGGGACCAAATCATTCTCATTAAAAATATTTTTTTAAAAATTTAAAATGCTATCATGGATGAGTGTTACCCCCCCTCCCCCCCTTTCACCCCCTTTGTCGTCAACAACATTATATATGCACTTGGTGAAAAATTAGGGCACCTTGAAAATAAATAATTATTAAAAAATCCCCACTGTCATCTATGATAATAGGTTGTTTGAAGAAAGCTAATTAAGGTGTTTGAAAAAATCCATTATCATCAATGATAATAGGTAGTTTGAAAATATTTAAAACATTCAAAACCCATTGTTGTTAACAACACTAGTTAAATTCGACGAAAATTGTGCAACCTTCGAAGAATAAATGAAAAAAAATCCCCCATTGTTGTTCATAACACTTATAAATAAATTTGAAAGAAGTTGTGACACCTTTGGAGAAGGGAAAAAAAATCGAGTGTCATTGATGATGATGGGTCAGTTTATGTGGGGAAAAAAAAATTGTTTTTCAAAACAATGACCATGGGGTGGATGTTAACACGATAATAATAATATAGTTAAGACATATTGAAAATAATGACATTTTAAACCATAGCCATCAAATATATTTATAATGAAATTTACATTATATTACTCAACAAATGTTATATCATACAAAATTAAATTGTGTTTCATGAAGCTTTAGTTAATTAAAACTAGGGGGAAAAAAATCATTGATAATAACTCAATGATAAAATAAAACATTCGTCCATAATTTTGATAGAAGTTTATATATTAAAAACAAGTAAATTCAATTTTATTTTTTCATCCATACATGAAATGAATGAAAACTCATTCGTTCATAATGAAGATGAATGCTTACATTCATCCCTAGGTTTGTTTCTAAGTTTATTTGTATAACGTTCATTTTGTAGTTAAATTCTTGAGTTTTATTTGCATGTGTGTAGGGGAAATTTTTTTTACCATCCCAAGTTCCAACTCTTTAGGTTTAGGTTTTAGGTTCATGCAACAACTTGCCTTTGCTACATAGATGATATCATCTTTAGCTTAATGATAAAAGGATCACATGTAACATCCATAGGAAGTGTTTAATCAACATACGATGCATAACCTTAAGTTTCACATTGGCAAGTGTTGTTTTTTTTGTATTTAGGTGGAATACTTGGGTCACATGACTTATCTATATTGATTGAGGGTTCCAAATGCTAAGGTTGAAGTTGTCTCACAAGTTCTCCAACATTGAATGTTAATTAATTGTGAGTCTTCCTAAGCTTGTGTAACTATTACTTGAGGTTTATTCAAGGATTTAGTAGCATTGTTAAACCTTTAACCCAATCAATGAAAATTGACCATGAATACATTTGAAGTGAGGCACAAAAGTGGTCCTTTAAGGAATTGAAAACAATAATTATTTTAACTCTCATTTTATGATGACCCATACGAGGATGACCTTTTCAATTACATATTGAAAGTACTTTAAGGTTATGAATCATGTTTACCCAACTTGATGATGATCATCAAGGATTCATGGTGGCATATGCTAGTCAATTCAATAATAAATTGAAAGCAAAATACAATTCATATGAAAAAAATGGCTTGTGGTTGTTTGGTTTATTTCATCATTTATTTGTTATTTTTATGGTAGCCCATTCACTTTGGTTATAGATCATTATCCTCAAAATTCTTAATGGAATCAGATCATCTCACAAGGAAATTTATGTACGTGGGATTTCATCCTAAAGGAATACAACTTTTACATAATTTATAAAGCTAAAGGTCCACATGGATGTCAATGGATTAAATTGAAATTGAAGTTCCAACAAAGAAGATACCATTGAGGTTCATTGGCTTGGTAATATAAATTTGACATTGGTACCATGATGACATGCCTCTAATGCTTTCGAGATGTGTTTCAAATTAACATGGGCAATGGCCATTCCCATGATGCACACATTGAATTAAAGAACGATGGTGCCTTGGACATATATCAAAATACATTTGTTATCACAATGTTTTAGTTATGATCAAACATTTTTACAAATGGTTAGAGTTGGTGCCATTATTGGATTGTAACAATGAAGGAACTACCTATGCAATTTTGGATCAGGTGTTTAATAGGTTTGATACTTTAATTAAAATACTCACCAATCAAGGTATGAAAATTCGTGAGTTTCAAGAGTTGTGTGAAAAGGCATTGATAAATCATCACATGATTTCATGAGACCATTTTGAAATAGACATGTTAGTTGAACAAATGGTGCAAACAATGAAATTATGTGTGCACATTGATTTTGTTGGATGTGATTACATGATGTGTTATTTTGCAAGTGTGAAAAATGTTACATTTTGGAATGTTGTTGTTGGAGGGCTAAGATGGTCAAACATGGAAAAACTATGTGCATATGTCATCTTCCTAATGTTGATGGCTAAATTGATTGATCCTTGGTTGTTGTTTTGTTGAATATTATGTGCAAATTTATAGGGACAAGCACTATATTGATATGTGATTGGTGTTCTAGAGGTTGGCATATGGGATGTTTTATGCCACCCTTGGATGAAATATGGATTGAAAAATGGTTTCATCCTTGATGTACTAAGTAAACCTAGGTGTTAGTACATGTGGTTAGATAGTAAGGAGTACCTTAAGTTCTTTTTCATGGTGATTCACATTTGGCTAAGGATTTGGGAAATTGTAATTAAATGACTAACAAAAAGGTTAACATTTTCACTTGGCCTATTGGTCCTCTCACCTTGGAACCAAAACATTCATTTTCAATGGATTTGCACAAGGAATTTCCTACGTTGTTATTTGATTCAAAAAGATTTTAGCCCCAAATAGGGGGTAGTTCTATGTGTTGTGCCATTATGATGGTTTCTATTGTTTTATGTGTGATTGCAAATGACAATGGTTGTAGGTGCTGATGGTCATAACACACAATAGTTGTCAAGAGTTTTATTGTGTTTAAGTCGTTATGTTCTACATTAGGTAACTTAAGATAAATTTACTTGAAATCAGTTCTAGTGTGAAAATGATTTTAGACATTTGAATGTTTGGAGGAGGATAACCCCTCAGCAGGGTGTCTCAATTTAGTTTTCTAAGTTTGAAATCACACCTCTCATGTGGTTGTGCTTGTAATAACACCTCTCTTGTGTTGTGCTTGTTTTGCAAGTATTAATGCAAGTTCATGTTTGTTGCATGTGAGTAGCATTTTGAATGCAAATGGTTCTATGCATTGTGCCATTAGGAAGGTTTCAGTTGTTTTGTGTTGATATCATAGTGCATGACAAACTTGCTAGCATGAATTTCATTCAAATTCTCGTTTTCTGGATTTTTTGCTTTCTATAAACCTACTTTTAGTGTTTTTCTTTGTATACAGTTAGGGCAATAGCCTCTTTACTGCTTGTTTCACATTTGCAAGGTTTAGGTGGGGATGAAAATTGAAGTCACCTCCATTTGCAAATGAAATAGTGGAAAAAATGGTGTCAGAACTTCTGGAATGTAGCATCCACCACCACTAATTTTTCGGTTATTTATGCTCACAAATAAACAAGCAATGAATTTCAACAACATAGATCTTACATTTGAATAAACTCCCTTTTCTCTTTGTTGGTCAATTGAACAATAGAACAATGTCATGGACTTGCATAGAACTTGACTACCACTTTGCTTTAGGGGAATATACCCCTAATCAACCACCATTTTACCATTTTTGAATCATCAGTCTCCTAAAATACAATTTGCTATCAGTCTTGAGCCAGGTTTGCTGTTTGACCAAGTGACTCTGTCTCTCATGGCAGAACAAAGACAATCAACTTGGCAAAATAATTTGCTATACCATGCTGTATTGTTTTGACTACTGATACTAAGTGCATCTGTTCAGAGGATTTTAGTTATAATCATTTGATTCACTAACTCATTAACTCAGGACCTCATAAACCTGAAATTCCAAAACCCACTTGGATGCTAAAACCTAACACGAGAGCTCCAACCCTCAAAAGCAGAGTACCCATTCATCCAATTTCAGCAAATGGATGGGAGTAAAGGTAAGGGATCAAGAACTTGACTGCTTTCCCATAAATACAATCATGTGTCTCTATAGTTATATTTTCCAGAACATATAAAGGTGGAAATCCACCATCAGTGGAAGTGTACACAACAATACACACCACAAAATTTGCTCAAGTTGCCCAAAGCCATGTGTAGCTCCGATGTTGTATCCATATAGTTTCTGCACAAACATTTCCAACAATCCATCCCATCCCCAGTTCAGCAATGTCCTCAACCTCAGATTCTTTTAGTACAAGGCAAATAGATAGGGTTTCTGGAGGAGGTCTTGAGAGGCTGTGATTCCCTATAACCAAACTACTGAATGATGATCAACCTCTAAGAGCATGGACTGACAGTTGTATCTGAAAGTTGTCCTGCACTGCCAGTCAAGACCATACATCATCAAATCATTGTGACATATGTTCTTTCAGTATTCATTAGGTCCATAGCTCTGGTATGGTGGTGCTGCTGCTCTTACCAACCACAAACCTACAAACTACAATCGGGTTGTTCAGTTCCTTGAACAGCTAAAAGCCACTCTAAATGAATTTAGAATATGGGGAATCCAACTTAGAAGTTGAAAGGAAAAGCATTGCTCACCACTTTTCCAGATGAATTGGCAAATCAAAGTCCTCTTGAAGCTAGTTGTCTGTCAGCAGGAAATAAGAACCATATGTAACTTCCAATGTAGAAGTTTGATTCACATCCAAATGAATTGGCACTATTTGGAGCTTCAAGGCCATATAATTTTCCACCTGGCTTGCTAATGAGGGGCCTACTAAGACCAACAAAGCTAAGAGAGCCTCATAAACTCTGGCACAAAACTTGCATCATTCCCCTCCCTCAGTGGCCACCACAGAAGGTGAGATCTGTTGACTTTCACAACTTTCCTCTCCAACCACAAAAGTACAAAGGGAATCCTCCACAGAGATTGAAGTGTTTTCATCTATTTCTTGCATCTCTTCACCAATGTTTGCTTCTGTTTGTCTGGGTGCATTCATATCACTAGCTTCCGTGTCTTCTATGTCAAGCAATACTTTTTTCGCCCATTTTTTCTTGTCATTTAGCCCAGCCAAGTGCACCATGAAATCTCCCCTGGCATAAACACCTGTATTGTATCCACATGTAAACATCTAAACAAATCATATCAGTTCTCCAACCCACTGTCCTTTTAACAAACTAACATGTTCTTTGGTTCTTCTGTGAGCAGCAATAAGCAGTCCATAGCAGAATATCACAAGTAAATGTCAACCCATCAACAAGCAGGGTTGCCAGTTCAACCAGTCACCCAGAGTGTGGGACATACAGGCTTCCAAGTGCATGGGGAAACACTTAAGTGAACTATGTTCTCCCTATTGTGCACTTGGTCGTGCTTGTTAACAGACATGGCATCATTCCTCCTGTTGAACAATACCTAATGAAGAGCAGCCCAGCTCAAATTTTGACTCAAGCCTGAAAACAAGCTGTTTCCAAAAAATCCGCTGTCAAATTTGACAAAAGATTAGAGCTGCAGGCTAGTTTTTGTAAACATAGCTGGCCACGACCTCTGGAGACACTTACCTTGCACAGCAGGACAGGTGGGGGAGGGGGTCCAGAGTAGAGCCCAGGGAGTAGACTATGCATATGTGGCAGCATGTAGGTTCAAGTGGAGGGCTTTACAGAGTATGAAACCTGGAGCTAGGAGTGCAATCTATGTGAAAGCTATATGTCAGCGGGATGATTGTTACTTCCAGACATTAGCTGAGATATTAACTTACGTGCCTAGAGTCAACTCACATGCTTCTCATGTCAACTGATTTTGTGTTGCCATAGTACCCATCCATGATAGGAAGAAGGTGGTTCCACATAATGTAATGAAAAACAGCTATAGAACAGTGGACCCCATGATTCTTCCATAAAGCATGAAGTATTGGAAAAGGAGCGGACCTTGCCAGACAGATCTGGTCATGGTAAGAAGGCGATGGCAGCTTCTCAAAGAAGGTCTCCACAAGTTGGAGTTGAAAAGGCATTGCATTCTTGTAATCCCCACATGCTGATTCCGATCATGATCAGACATGCTTCTGATAAGGTACTTGAGAGCATTGTTGTCACCACTCTTGGACTGACCAAAAGGTTTTACAAAGCTTGTCTGATTCCACCACAGCTCCAAAAACTGCTGGCTCCACTCAGTATTTCGCACAAAAAACATCCCTGTGGATGGACAACATAGCTTCTCAATGTCAGATTTATGGACATTCCATATCCTGTGTGATGGCCTTATGGCTACACAAAATCACAAAGCTCAGGAAATTTACCTGCATTAACACCTGTGACATCTTCAGTCACAATGAGGTCAGGCATGTCATTGAAATCCACATCTCCCACAACTGACATTATTATAGCCTCCTGCACAGAAAGCAGAATACTGTTTGTGAGAAGCTCCCAAAAGGGAAGCCAACTGGAAAATTCAATCTTTCAAAGGTTTGCAAACTTCTGACCCTGGTTGATAACCACAGCAAGCAGCTCCAAGGTGGGGAGCTGGAGAAACGTTCTCAGAACAAAAAAAACAAAATACCAAAAGATTCAGGTGGTTTAAACCAGAAGCAGATCTCTGTAAAATCTTGACCTAAAATTTGCAACATTAAAAGTGCTGAGAATGATTTACTCACCAAAGATATTGAAAAGTTTGTGACAAGAGAGTCCTGTAGCAATTTCATGTGCCAACAACAAACAAATGTTCATTAGGATGCCATCAATGATGACAAATTCTGTAACTAACCAGGCAGATCAGGTCCGTCTGACCGATCACTGTATAGGAAAACCCAATTATCTTCTTCATCCTTAAAAAACTAATCATAAGACTGCAGTCCCTAGCTGCTTGAAGATTGAGTTCAAAACCCTGTTTTCTTGTTGTTCTATGTTCAGATGAGAACACCACAAAGATTGAAAAAAGTACACAGATTGACTCACCGCATCATTCCAGAACACCCAATCATATTGAGGCAAGTGGTTTTTAACAGCCAGAATCTTGCTCCAACTGGGTGGCCGTTGCATGTTGACCATGTCACTAGCATCAATAAAATCATACCCATGAAGCTTCACATATCTCTCCTTGTTGGGAGTTACGATCTTCATCAGCCCTTCAAAAGATCGTTGCGGAATAGTTCCTGATGCATCAGAGCATGTCACAATTGCAAATCGATAGCGTGGCAAACTGCTGCCAGTTGATGGTGCCAACGAATTCCCCCTTGTTGGATTATTATTCATGCACTGTCGGCCGAAGTAATTGGCTTTCAATAGAATGGGTTCGGACACATAAAACACAAGAATGCTCGAAGTCAACAAGCTTCCCACAACCAATAGCAAAACTAGAACAACGTTCCTAATTGATGAGCAGAAGGGCCTTGGCTCTGGGTCTACTTTGAAAGACTCCAAAGACCGCAATCTCGCATTTTCCTCTGCAATTCCAGCCTTTGTAACCCTATACTGCAGAGATTGACCTAAATTCACCGCCATATTCCAACGAAAACCTCTGCCTCTTCTGATAACCCAATTCCCCCAACTACCCCCTCGAAGAATCCTTTCAAAACCCCTCTTGAATCTCTCACTCCTGTTTTACCAAGAGAAAAAAGGATTCCTCCCAAAACTCTCTCTCTCTCGCTGTGCAAGGAAAATTCTAGTCACAGAACTAATGGAATTCTTTCCCTCATATCAGATTTTCCTCCGCCAGAAAGAAAGAATCTCTCCTAATAAAATTTGAAGGCCTGTGTCTTTTATAAATTGGGTGGAAAGAAAGAATCACGATCTGTCGGAATCAAACTTTGGAAAAAAGAAATCCTCCTTCTCTGCACCTCCTCCTCCTTCTCCAGAAGAAACCCAAAAATTCGAATGGAGCTCTGGAACGAAGAAAACAGATCCAAGCAAGCTAGTCAGTCATACAGCATACCATACCTTACTTATTAGAGAGCTTCTCCAGATCTTCCAAACGTAAATAAGGATCTGTTTTCATTAGGCTATTGTGATACCACAATTACACACAACGTGTCAAAAGAAAAGAAAAGACAATTTTGTGCCAAAAATTCTTCGGCATCGCCGTGTTCACGACCACGACAAGAAGCAGCGGCAAAAGCACAAGACGCGCATGTCGGCTGCTCTTCCTCCTCTCTCTAAGAACACAAAACTTTCTTCCGGTTGTAAAAACACTGGAGTTTTTTTTTTTGGCGATTGGCAACTTGGCGATTTTTTTAAAAAAAATTCAGAGAATGAAAACAAACACACACACAATTTGTGCTTTTTTTAGGGATATTTTCTCGCCATTTTCTGAAATAAAAATGATTAAATTAGCCACATCTAGACCTATAGACACTTCCTAGGTCGCCTCTTCTATCATTTGTTAAAATGCTGCTACAGCCCACCTAGGACAGTCGCCATTTAATGCTGCCTACCTAGTACAGTCGCCATTAATGCTCTGGGGATCCTCGCCAGTGCACCTACTACTTGAGGAATTTGAAAAAAAAAAAAAAACAAACACTGTGGACCCAGCAGCCAGAGCTGGTGTGAAGAATGTTATTTTATTTTATTTTTGGTGGAGTCAATTTTGTTATGTACCCCAAAATGACAACCACCCGGAGAATTATTTAGCCAAATCTGGATACAAGAAAAATATGAAAGCAAAATTTCTTTTTAATATCTTGTTGTTTTTTTTTTGACTACCCTAATTGAACCATGCATAGAAATCTGGCAAATTTTCTTATTATGGCTATTGAAAATCTCAAAAAGCACTTGATTTTTAGCACTTTTAGTTTTTGATTTCTCTTTTTGGCTGTATATATAGCCAGGCGAAAAAAAAAGAAAAAAAAAGGCCGGAACTCCAAATTGGCGAGTAAAGTGCACAAAGGAAATAAATGTGCCAGAAACTTGTCTTGCCACTCAGAACAGGAACCTCTTCCCACCCGGGTATTAGAAAACATCAGAGCCAGGGAAAAGTTTTTTTTAATTAAAAATATCAGGTTTTTTGCGGGTATCAAAAGTCGCACCAACCCTTCCAACCGGTTATCATGACGGTTATTTGATCCCATGATACACAACTGCTCTACTTATCTCCCCCAAAAAAAAACGTCCAGAGATCTGTTGGTTAAACAATTGCCGGTTCTTTCATGAAAATCACAGGCTCTTTGTGCCTTCTGAAATAATTCTTATTTTGTTTTATTTCCACCTTTACCGTTCCTGCAGTAATTAAATTCTTTTTAATAAAGTTGTCCGAAAAGTCAGGAGATTAGGGGCCGAGACCGGCCAGTTTCGGCATAATAGGGCATCAAACGCGTAACTGGGGATAAAAATTTTACAAAACGAAATAACTGGGACCCAAACTAGTTTTTCCTTCAATTTTGGTGGTGAAGTGAAGTTTCATCCTGTCTTTCCTTTTTCGTTAGCGCCTCCACTGCTGCTTCATATATTTTCACTGCTCTTACGTGTACAATTACTATATTTAGTCTTGAACCTTGTGCATAAAATGCTGCGTTTGAACATTTCATACTGAGATTTAATAAAAATTCCTTACTTTGGGGATATCCCTGAAAGAGGGTATAGGGGATGAAAGAGAGGCTGACTTTATGGATAATTCTAATAAATGTTAAGTTTTCTCAAAATCAACTGCTGGCAATGCTGAAAGTTTTAGAAATTTGTTTGGTGCTGCAGTGTGCCTAAGTAGTGCAAAATTACTTGACATTTATTTTTTCCCCACTTCAACAAACTGGTAGGAATTTTAAGAATTTTCTATTTTTATAACCAAATTCAAAAAATGAAAAAAAAATTGGTCAAGAAAATGCTGAAATGGTAAAGGTATTACAATATTCTCCAAAAATATATTTAAAATAATGAAAGAACCCCATCCAGGCACCTGTGAATATTTGCCGGTTCTTTTGATAAAAATTACATGCTCTTTGAGTTTTTGAAATATTAACCAGGACTTTATTGTTTTGTGATTTTCTTTTCTTTTCTTTTCCCAAAAATTTGGAACCGATCGTTCTTCTTCGATTAAATTTTTTTTTCCACAATTGGAAACTTTGAGTTGTTATTAACAACTTCAAGTAGGAGGTACTCACACAACACAACACTCGTCAAAACAGGTGAGAGTTGGTGAATCGAGTACATAAAGCAATAATATGCAAGGTTTGCTCTCTTCCTAACACCTCTCTCCACTTTTGCATGTCTTTTGGGATCAAATATGAGCCACCTCATGCAAAAGACATAATAAACACATGCAAAGGATTGAAAAATCAATCTCCCTTTTTCAACCATTCTCATTGGTCCTCCTCCCTCTTTGATTCTCATTTATTTACCAAAACTTATAACAACATACATTAATAGGTAGACTAATTACCCTAATCCATGGGAAGACAAAACAAGGGGACTTGTCACACTGGGGCCTTGCCATTTAACATTAAAGCGTATCTTAAGGCAAAAGAAGAATTATGGAAAATCAAATATTTCACCATGCAAAAATATAATCTTAAAAAAAAACCCTCCAAAAGAAACCAAAATCCTTCAAGATCTTATAACTCCATAACTAATGTCAAGTTTCAACACAAGCCAAAATATCATCTTTCAAAAATCCTCATATAAAAATAGACCTATTATTATTACCTAGGGGCCAAAATCCCTTAAGCTACTATACTCTATAATGAATCTAAACACTAACAATATCCTTGCCTTGGTTAGGCAAGGCCGACAAAACAAAACAAAACAATTTAGCCTCAAAGTTTAATAAGTTAATCTCGTTCATGATACTTAAGCATTGGCCTAATGTACATACAAAGATTTGAAAATATCTTGTCTCCTCAAACACTTACATTGCTAGCCTTTTTTAATTTACACAAACCTATGAAAACCTATTCTAAAAGAAGAAGGCTAGATCACTAAAGACAACTCCATAACACAATTTTTTAAGCACCAATTCTACCAATCCTGCATGGTGCATTTTTGTTTGAAGGGGGGGAAGGAAGGGGGGGGGAGGAGAGGGAAAGGGAGGGTGCTGGTTCACTCTGGCCCCTTCCAAAGGGCCTTCCATACTTCTATCTATTTTTAACGCTCATATTAGGCTATAACACTTGTCTACAAGACAGAGTTAACATTTTGAGAAAAAGGAGCTTTCCTTTTGACATATGCACAGCAGAGCAAGAGAAAATACTTAACAAATTTATTATGCAAAGAAAAATCATGAATTAAAAAACAAAAAAAAAAAAACCCTTAATTCATTTGTTCGGCCTATGGAAGAGACTACCTGGATCTCTATTGGATTGGATTGGATTTGACAACAAACTGCTGAATAATTAATTAAGTTTTTAAATCTTAACTTTGACACTTGAGTTTTTTAATTCTGAAAATTTTGATAAGTAATGATTATAGAAATAATAAACACTTTTTTTTTTTTAAAATTTAATGAAACAGTCTATCTTGTTTAGACTGTCTCAGTCATATAAATCTTTTTAACTTGAAGGTCTGCAGTTCAAAGTTAATTTATAATAATTATAAAATTTCTGACACAAGTAGTAAATAAAATTTCAAAAATAGCTTGTAGATTCTTAATTTATTATAATTATAATTTTTTTTGACACAAGTAATAAATAAATTTTCAAAATTTGGTAGAACAAAAAAATAATTTAGTTTATGCCAAAATCGTTCACGTGCTACAGTATGCATTGTTGAAGGATTCGGGCATAAAATTTTGGCTCCAACTTGACCCATTGTGTGTGTGAGTGACATCTTGAGTATTATATGTTCATAGGATGAATAGGGTGCGTTCCAAGGAAGTGTATACATTCTAGATGAGAAGTTCTAATCTTGTAATGAAAGTTTTCAGGGTCAAATTTTTGTGCAATTTGTTGTTTGTTTATTGATTGGAACTAGAAGACAAGAAGTCATTACACAATGAGCTCTTTGTTTATTGATCATAACTAGAAGGCACCCCATGAAAGAACCTTTGATGCCAAACAATATTCTACATATTTTTCTTGTAAAACTTAACTTTTGCAAGACAAACACAAACAAACTAGAAGAAGGAAGTTGGGAAGGGCTTTAATAGAAAAGGAAACTTCAAGCTCAATTACCTATTTATTTGTGTAGGGTGATGCTCCGAGGTGGTGGGGTCATTCCCAAAATATGGGGCTTAGGATGAGGCCATCGCTAAATCCACCAACCCACATAATGTCCTTGGTGAGACATATCCACCATAAGGCACAAGGCACAAAGCAAACCTATTGGAATATCAAATAATTAATAACATTGAATATGTGAAATAACTCTATTCTAATATATTCCTTTTTAGCATTTTGTCTTTGCGATACTTTGCAAGTACATTTTACACTAGTAATTCTAGTCAATGTAACATTAGGTACATAATCTACACAAGACATCTATGTTTCATAGCATTTTGAATTTTTGCCTTCTTATTTATGAGTCTTGTATTAAAATACATTGTGCTTTTGTTTATATAATGCTAATCTTGGATGAATTTGTACTCTTTTTGTGATATATATGCTTGTTGATTTTGGCTTGTTGTATTTATTTTGTGTAGTCATCTTACGCAATGACAATTGTTGTGCATTTTAATTTGGTTGAACATTTGTGTGAGTTTCTGAAGACATAGTTTTGTTGCTTATTTGAGTCGGGATTGCATAATTCCAATAGGTTATCCATAAATGCTATAATCATTGTGTAGAATGATTTGTTTCAAGAACATGTAGAAGTTAGATTTGTTAGCATTGTGTTTTGAGAATTCTTTGTAGGGCAAAATGAAATCATATTTGATTTTGAAAATTTTCCACAATTAAAAAGGTTAGTGAGTGCTATTTTTTTCATATGGAAGTTTCAAATGGTTTATTAGTTTAAAACAAAAAAATGTTGACCAATCATCGATGATTAAAACAAAAAATCATAAGGTTACAAGAGATTTCACACTATTCAAGTGAAATCTCTTGGAACCTATAGGTGCCAAAGTTGTATAGTAGAAAATAAACGACATCACATGTTACGAGTTCATGAGGAACATTTTTTACAATTTTAAAGTTGAACATTAGCTATTGACTTGTGATCTTAATTAATCATGTTGCATGAACAGATAACAAAAGAAAATGTAGTTTGTGTTCAAATTTTTTAAAAATTTGTCAAATGCAAGAAAATGAAAATACTATTGCTTTTGTGAATTGCATCACTAACTTCAAATCTAATTTGTTCGATCTTGACAAATAGATATTAGTGGTATTATTATACTAAGGTTAAAATCAAAGTTAATCTACCAACCTTTTATAAATTGTCGTCATTAACATTGGATACTGTACTACATACTAGTCAATCTTTAGGAATGTTGGTTGCTTGATCTTGAAACAAGAATATGAAACAAAAAAATCTAATGATTAACAAGTTGACCAGACATTTTATGCCAATAACCATATGGAAGGACCTTTTTTTAAAAGGTAAGGAATTCAAAAATTAACTCTTGAAAAGAAAGAAAAAAAACAAGAACATATTGAAGCTCTTAAGGTCATAATGTCTTACAACAATTGCCACAAACAAGGCAAATGGTGGAAAGATGTCCAAATTGAAAGATTGTTCAAGATGATAAAAAATTAGAATTCAAAGTCAAGCACATGTCATGGGGTCAAAACACATTAAACCCCCTAAAAATTGTAGTTAGAAGTATAATATTTTTACAAAAAAAATTGGTAACAAATGGGCACTATATCTTAGATTTTTTTGTTTGTTTAAAGTATATTTGATTAGTTTTAGACTTAAGTTAGCCAATTATTTTTGAAATTCCAACAAACATTGAAGAATTTGAACATACCAAATATATTTGTGACAAAATAATACATGTCACAAAATTTGAAAATTTGCATATATATGTCAAAACTAGGGTTGTGAATGGAATTTTTAGGATTTTTTTATGGTGAACAATATTGATATACATCAATTTAAATCTAGGACCATTTTAAAGTTTAAAAATTTTGAATGAAATTCCATTAAAAATGAATTTTTTGTTTTTAAAAAAATAAATGCATAATAATTTCTTCTTTTTAAGGAAAAAAATCACTACCATATGAAAAAGGAAGAGATTTTATAGATGGGAATTACATTATTTTTTTATTTTTCATTTTTTTGGGTAATTTTTTATGAATCATAAAAATGAAACCCTATGGACATTAAAAAAATTGTAAATTATATATTTTATATACATTTATTTTATCCAATGTTATTTTATCCAATCATTGGATCAAAATTAATATTGACTTAAAGTGAATTTTGAATTCCAAAATGTTATGCAAATTCCATTTTATTTTTTTAATGTTTAAGATAACCAAAGGATGTCATCAATATTTTTGTTTACTATGTATTATAATATTTGTTATACATCCTTTTTTTTGTTGAAAAATGGTTCACTCATAGTGTGCTTTCACATAATGATGAATGATTTTTTTGTTTTTATCGATGAAGTTTTTCATGATGACCAAGACCTTTTACAAATGGAGAGATTCATTGACAATTGTTTTAGTTAAGGTGTAGTAAATGGCATTGCTATTACTCAACACGTGGTAAATAGGAAAAAATGGTTTTTTATTGTTGAATTAATTCAATTGGGCACATGTAGCATAATAGTTGTGAATAATGCAATCATTTAAGTTGTTGACAAGGTTCATGTTTAAATTGAATAAAAGTTTGGTGGTGAATGGATTCCATGAACAATTTGATTACTCTTATGTGTTCTTAATATTTGAAAAAAACATGTGTTTTTGGAGGACAAATGACTAATAAGGGATCATTGTTATTTGTACTAACCAAACGTGTGAAGTGTTTATAACCATAAGAATGGTAGACTTATGATGACTAAGGTCAAGAAAGGACATATGTACAAGATGGAAACTTGTACACTAGAAGAAATCTCATCATTTGCAACCACCTCCTGTGCAACTAGGTGTGATTAAATGTCACCTACAACTATGAACAATTGTTGTGCAACTACTTTTCAAGTTTGGATGAATTTTCATCTTTTTTACAACTAGGTTGCAACTATGATTTGTTCCATCCTTCCTTTGGGTTGATTTCTCACGATGTTTTTCATATTTTCAACAACACACCATATATGTTTGATTACACATGCAACCAAGATACTCACATTACAATTGCATTTAGTACCTATGCTACTTAAGTACCTACCAACTAAATGTTAAATACCTACTTACTATGTTTATGGTAATATATGTCACATATTACTACATGACTAAGTAGTAAAAATGGACTTGTGGTTTATGCCACTAGTATTAATCGTTGGTCATAGTAATTTTTTCCATTAGTCATCTAACTTTTATTACTATAATGAGAAAATATAATTAAATAATGGGTATTTATTCATTTATGAAATGTACACATGTGTTTAAACATAATAAAGCCACATTGACAATCTAGCTACCTATTCATTGACATAGCTTATGAACCTTGCCTATGCTAAAACCCTAATTAACAACCTAGGCTAGCCTACAAAATTAAATTATTTAAATTAGGTAGCCTAAGCCTAAATAGCCTAAAAACCTAAGCTAGAAGTTTAGGTAGGTAGGTAGGCCTAAATAAGTAAGTAAGTAGGATCTTATCACTTTTTTGGTCACAAGAATATTTGATTGGTGCATCACAAGTGGTATTTGCATTTTGAATATATTCAAGGCATTTATTTTATGTAAACTAATATTCTTTCATCTATTTATATAGTTTACAAAATTTAACTTGTTGACAAAGGATATGGGATAATTTTAATGAAAGGGAAACATCACAACATTATCCCACATCATCTTTTATTTCATACAAAAGTAGTCAATTTTAACCATTGTTATATTTTTCATAGTTTGTCCAAATGAAAAAAAAAAATCATTCTGAAAGATTTTTCCAAAAATACCCATATATACAATTTTTGAAAAACAAATTCAAGTAATTTCACTGGAAATGCATCTAAATCTTCATTCTTTCATAAATTTGAACAACAATGACATTTTGAAGATTTTTATTTTTATTTTTCATTAACATTTTTTTATAAATAAACCTATTAAAAATCATCATGGAATTTTTTTTCCAGTAATTTCACTGAAAATGCATCTAAATCTTCATTCTTTCATAAATTTGAACAACAATGACATTTTGAAGATTTTTATTTTTATTTTTCATTAATTTGTTATATAAATAAACCTATTAAAAATCATCATGGAATTGTTTTTCAATTAATTTCACTGAAAATGCATCTAAAGCTTCATTCTTTCATAAATTTGAACAACAATGACGTTTTGAAGATTTTTATTTTGATTTTTCATTAGATGTTTTAATAAATAAACCTATTAAAAATCATCATGGAATTTTTTTGGAATTTAATAAATAAATAAATAATGGATTACCCCACCTTCAAACATACAATGAATCAGTAAATGTTATATAATGTTGTGTTTTATTTATTCAAAAGTAGAATATGTAATTTATTGAACATATAATATTATGTAAATATTTTATAAATAATTTAAATTATGTAAATTTCATTATTAATGAATTATACACACATAATTTTTATTAAATTTTATTATGAATATTTATTTTTATATTTATTTTTTATGGTTCCTTTGAGTTCCTTTCAGTTCATTAAATGTGATTTAATTTAAATTATAAGAAATTCCAAATTGTATTACCAAAATTTTTGATAACTTAATAAATAAATAAATTTGGATCAAACTAAATATTCTTGATTACCTATTATATGGAGACTTGCAAAACAATGCCAATTTGGGGCATGTGAATTTTTTAAAAAAATGAATGTCAAAAAGTTCAAGGAAGATATTCATCAAAATAAACCTTCAAGTAAGAGTCCCAACTTTAATGTATTTTGGGTGTATAATCACAATGTGGTTCAAATAAAATTGGAACGAGTTCAACATTTTCATTTTTTATGTGCAATTTTTTTTAAATCCCAAAATATGGAAAATTTTGTCAAAGTTTCAAAACCACAATATTGGAAAAAATAAAAATTTTAAGCACACCATAACATATTAATAACAAGCTTCACAAAAAAAATTATGTTGTATAATTTTATATAATACTTATTTTAAAAATATTATCGTACAATTTTATCCAATTTTGTGAACTTAATTTTACACCAAATTTTACATAAAAATTTATAATTCATTGTAAAATTGATTGCATCCAAATGACAATATATAATATCAACATGCTATTTTTTTGAGTATGAGTGTCAAGAGTTTTCAATTTACAAATATGAACCCCTCATCAAGGTGTTTTAATTTTGAAAAATGGTCAAACAAGGTCAATGGCACACATAGTAATTAAAAATTTATGATTATAATCATGTAGAGTCATGTTATCATGAAAATGGCATAGTTGCAAAACATATATTACTACATGACTAGATTGGGACATTAATCATATGTGGCTAGGTCATGGATGCCATATTTTGGTACAATGAATTAATCCAAGTGCCACATGACATGTTGTGGCTAATGGTCATCTAAAACCCTAACCCTAATTTGATTTTTTGATGAATATAGGACATACATATTACAATCCAATGACCAATTGATTTGTAGTCATATGTGATGACAAATAATTAATCATAATTGTGATTACATTATTTCCCTTCAACAAATGCACATTTTCTTTCATCAAATACATGAATTTTTTTATCACACATATGCAACAAGTGTCACATAGTGCATGGCCTTTGGGCTATCACTTGTCAATTTTTGTTGATGCATTGTAATTGCATTGTAGTTGCAAACTTGCAAGTATAATTACATGGACACATCTATGTACATGTACACAATTAATGTACATGTATTATACATTACAAAAATACATCCATCATTTGTAACTAAGTCAACAACAACTTGTCATTTGTTGTTTAGTGGATTTTTAATCGTAAATGTCCTTTGTGACTGAAACCTAGTTACAAAAACTAATTACAAATAACAATTTTGTTTTTAATGTCAATATTAAACCATGACAAATGCAAAATTTTATTATTGATTGTTTTGTGGATTCTTTGAATGCCAATTGTTGATGCTAGCACATAGAATAATTTGTTCAAATGGGATCATCATTTTGATTGTGTCAACATTGAAACATGATTAAATGCATGAATCATAAATAATTGGTTGACAATCTCTATATTGAAAAAAATAAACTTCATTCTATTTTTTGTGAGGGTTGTTTTTAAGGCAATATCACTCATGCAACTTTTCCAATCCAAAGATTACAAGCTAGTTGAATTTTACCATGTCGATATTTGCGCTCCCATATATATTTTTCATTAAAAGGACATAAATTTATTTTCTTTTCAAAAATGATTACAATTCAGATTGAATTGTTTATTGCATCAAGGTTAAAAGTAAAGCATAAAGTTTGTCCGCATGTAACCTAAAACCTTCCTTAGAACTACAAATTTGAATACTTAAAACCAACCACACTATTGCATTTTGACACATTCAAAGAAATAATCATTTTGCACATGTAGAAATGTATACTGTTGCAAAGCAAATAATTAATTCATATCACGAATGTTCTATATGTTTGTAATCCATCTTGTTCCAACTTGTAAATCTAGTGTAATGTTTTTTTACACTTTTTACATCTCTATTAACATTCGGTACTACAACTTTCAAACTTTTTTTAAAAAATAGGAAAGAAAAAAAATCAAATACTAAAAATTCGGCCATGTAAGTTAGTTATGTAATGTTTCAATAATTTGACTAATCATTTTTTGTAACGTAAATGAACATGTACATGCTTCAAAAATGTATGTATTTAAGTTAAATATATTCAATACTCATTTGTACATCATGAATCATTTGCTTTCTAAGCATGCATGATCTATTATTGATTAATGCCTCCCACATGTTCATGTAAGTAAATGAGAGTTCAACATTGCCATGCCCATGTAGTTGCGGAATTTATGAAACATATCCTTTGGAACTGATTTAGTTAATAAATCAATAATTTGATTACAAATGTGGACATATGTTATATCTACCTCCTTTGCATCCCACTTCTCACGATAAAAGTAATATTTTGTATCAATGTGTTTGGTTTGTTTGTGATAATTCTAGTTTTTCACCAATCAAATAGTCATCATTATGCATTTTAATTATCGTTATAGATCATGGTAGGTTTGTTGACTAATGCCAATATTGGAAAGTAAGTAACATAGCAAAAAAATGAATTGTTGCTTCATTGGCAACAACAAACTCAAATATAGTTGTGGAATTGGCTATACAACTTTGGTGTTGACTACACCATGCAATAACAACATTACCAAAAATGAACACATTCCTTGTCCAAGACTTGCAATCATCTTGGTCTCCAACATAATCATCATCACAAAAAACCATGTGAAATGGTGTTTGTTATGATTCCATAGTAGAGAAGGCCATAATCAATAGTGTCATTCAAATAACGCAAAATGCATTTGATAGTAGATTGGTGAGATTGCTTAGGTTAAGCATTGTATTAAACTGCCATGTTGACATCATACACTATTAAGTTGTGTCATTCTCATAGTGTACATCAAGCTACCAATTGTTTCCTTGTAAGAAAATTCATCAACCACCTTGTTTGTTAGTCCAACTTGAACATTGAGCAACATATTGGAATTGAAGGGAATAGCAATGGGATTTTCATACTTCATGCCAAAATGTTTGATGATGTTTGTAATGTGATGATTTTGATTGATGAAAATGGAATGATTCAAAGAATCAATCATAATATGAAATCCAACATAATAGTCTATTGATCATTTAATCACTTTAAAAATAGTCTTCAAGTGCATAATAATGTTATCAATAGCTAATTCCTTAACTATACATAAAATTTCATCATCAACAAAAATCTTACAAATAGTTTCCATAGGACCTTTGTTGTGATAAACAGAAGGGTCAACTTCATTAATGACAAGATCACATGTGTTAAAAAATGTGTCAAATTTGATGTTCCACTATTGTGCTACTTCTTTAAGGCCATATAGACTTGTTAAAAATTTGCAAACCAAATTGATTGTTTTTGGTTATACATAGCACTTGGGTAGCACCATGTATATTTCTTATGACAAATTACCATTCAGGAAAACAGTGTGCATGTTAATTTGGCGAATATGCATCTTACGAATGATTGCAATTGCCAAAATTAAAAAATAAAATCATTATTTACCGTTGGAAAATACATTTTTAAATAGTCAACACATATATTTGTGAGTAGCCTTTAGTTACTAAATGAGCCTTGTATCACTCAATGGAAGTATTTGACTTGTATTTGAATTTGTACACCCATTTACAATGAACAACATTTTTCCCTTGTGGTAATGGCATAAATTCGCAAGTCCCATTTTTGAGCAATGATGCATATTCCTCATCCATGGCAACTTGCCATGATGAAATATCAAATGACTAAACAACTATATGGAAAGCTTGAATCCATTCATATAAGATTCCATCAAACCAACAAAAGAATTTTGAATTAGTGCATTATCATCACCAAGAATCAAAATTCTCTTGTTTACAACCATTATTTCAATAATATGTTTGTAGTGTTGAAAAAATGGTGTTGACTCATGCATCATTGTATTTTGGACATCTCCCACTACTTGATTGCGTGGGTTATTGTCATATAATAATGCTCCCACTAATTATGTTTGCCCATTTTCAATGTCATTATGTTGGTCAAATGTTTAAAAATGAATAACGGTGGGATGAATTTCAAGTTGGAAAGCTCATTAGATGTTACATGGCTTGTGGATGAACAATATATGTTAATGATTTAGCAAAAAGAACATTAGCACTTTCCTTCGCCTTCTTTGTGCCATGCTACCAAAATTTGTATCCTTTTTTTATAGTCTTGTATACAACAAACACCAACTGGGTGTTCTTAGCATCCCATTTGAATTGTAGTTGCCTATTAATGAACATGTAGGCAAAATAATCAAGTTCATTTGATAATGTGAGATGGCAAGCTTGGTCCCATGCCAAATTTCATAAGGTGTGTCACCAAGATGAATTTGACTAAGTTTGTTGGCAAGGTATGCAACAATGTGGATAGCCTCTACTCACAAGCACAATGGAAGACCTTCAGCATACATGTTGTGGGTAGCTTTTGTGACTATTTGATTATTGTGTTCAATGAATCTAATTTGTTGTGAAGTATAAAACATATTAATTTCACACATGATGTGTTGAACATCAAAATAATGTGCAAACTCCTTACTACAATATTCTCCTCCATGATCAATTCGCAACATCAAAATGTTGTATTGTATTTCCCATTGAACTTACATGATTAAATGCTTTAAACAAGAGAGGGCTTCAAATTTGTTCTTAATGCAATAAACAAATTTGTAGCCTAAACAATCATCTTTGAATATAAAATAGTAACATGCTCCACCAAGTGAATCCTTTTGCATAGGCCACAAATGTCCCCATAGAAAGCAAACTAGGAACTTGAGATTGTTCCTTTGTAATATCAAGCTTGTAGGATGCCTTGTGATGTTTCCTAATAACACATCCTTCACAAAATTGTGTAAGTGCAACCATGTATTTTAGGCTAGATGTTCATGCATTCATTTGATAGTGTTGACACTAACATGACCCATGTGTTCAAGCCAAAGTTGAAATTTTTCCTTCCATGTACTTATCATACTACTAACATGATTGATTTGGGATAGTGGCTTCACCATTATAATACATAGTTTGTAGAATTTACCTTTGCCACACATTCCTTTTAATACAATTACACCTTGCCTTTCATTTAAAAAAATTTCATTGCAATTCTTGATGCTAAATAATGATAAGTCTTTATTAGATGTTTGACCAATGGAAAATAAATTTTGTCATAGGTCAAGGGCATACCAAACTTTTTGTGGAAGACTCCATTTGTGTTGATTAAAAACACTTATGGTAATTTCAATTTTGCCTTGACCTTTCACCCATAAGGTGCAATCATATGCTACTAGAATTGACCATAGACCTTTTAGAATTGGTGTCAGAGATGTAAACCAATCTAATATGTTGATAATGTGTTCGATGGTTTTAGAATTTGCATACAAAGTCCTAGCATCAAATTTTGCATGAAGAATCACAAGAAAGTTAATCAAGCGTGGGTTTCTTCAAATGGGCATTAATAATAACTTTGTGCAAAAATTGCACACATTGCTTCATTAAAAAAAAAGATCTTTTGTTGTTTACATTGGCACCACTTTTTGACAAAATATTTTTCTTCTTTTTCATTGGATGTGGACACTTAGTTGACCAATGGCCAAATTCACCATGTGAAGAATGTGATTGCCATCATTGTCATTGCCTCCTTGTACTTTTATCAAATGTTCATGTTTAAAAAGACGCATAATGATCATGTGTATTGTTTGATCACTCTTTGAGAAATTGTCCCAAGTAACCATTATGCTATTATAACTTGGTGGCAAGCTACAAATGATTTTTGTGATAATTAGTTCATTAATGGTTGGCTAGTCAATGTCCCTTAAAACTTGCACCATGCTCTTAACCTTTGCAATTTGATTAGTCATGTTGTTTTCTTTCACCATGTAGTACTGAAAGAAATGCAAATTTCAATAGTTTTTTTTGTTGATGTACAAGGATCAATTTGTCCCACATCATTATAACTATATTATAATCAATAAGTTGTTGGACATATTTGTTAAACATGCCTATACTTATCAACATACAGACGTAATTGTTATAGTTATCCCATGCGTTTACATTCACTTTTGTAATTGACTGTGAGTCATGATCATGTTAGTCCCATACATCTTTTTCTCTAGTAAGTTGAGGTTCTAATCTATCAACAATTTTCATTATCTTCTTGGCATTAAAAAGGATCTTCATTTAGAAATGCCAAAAAAGAAAAATCATGTCCATCCAAAACTTTCAACTAGATGTTACCATGCTTGTCCATTCTTTGTCACTACGTGGTATATCTTTTTCAAGTGTTGCATGGGCCCATAACCTATTGCATTGTGACACATTCCAAAAACAAAAATCACTTTACATATGCTGAAACTTCTTCTATTGCAAATTAGAGAATAAGTTCATATCATGGATGTTCTATTTGTTTGGAGTCCATATTGTTGCAACTTGTAAATATAGGGTAATTTTCTTCTACATTTTTCTTATATATATCTATTAGCACTTGGTACTACAATTGTCATGCTTTATAAAAACACAAACAAAACAAGAGAAAAAACTAAATACTAAAAAATCCAACCATGCAAATGAGTTATATAATGTTTCAATAATTCCACTAATCATCTTTCATAATTTAACCAAACATAATACATGATTCATAAATGTACAAATAAATTAAATATTTTCAATAATTATAACAACTTGCTATAACCTAGGTTGTCAATTGTAGCCATGGAGCTTTACAACCCCGTCCAAAGGGCCTATGCGGTGGGCAAAGTGGAAGGTTGCTATTGAAGCCTCCCCATTGCCCTTCAAAGTTGCAACATGTGCCCCAGGTTTCTGTTGATGGCAAAACTCAATTTCTAAAGGAGGCGAAGATCTCGATCTTTAGACAAGAAGAAGACACAAAATCAACTAGGTATCCAACTCTCTTTCTTAAGGAAACCACAAAAGAAGGCATGTAAAAATTTAGGAAAACAAAAAAGGGAAAAGTCTTTGCAGCCTCAAGGAATTGCAACAAGAACTCAAAGAGACCACATACCTTAAACCCTAACCCTAACCCTTAGACCTAAAACCTAAACCCTTAACCGAGAAGCAGCAATGGAAAAGGAAGACGACGACGAAGAAGAAGACCCCGTCGCCCACCCCGACACCCATCCCTCACCTGTGACCGGACATCTTGAAGAACACAGGATTAGGGTTGAAGGTTTTGTTATTTCTTCGTGTTGATCTCGATGGATTAGGGTTGAAGATTTTTGTTATTTTTTCGTGTTGATCTCAATGGATTAGGGTTGAAGGTTTTTGTTATTTTTTCGTGTTGATCTCGATGGATTAGGGTTTTGGGTTTTGCTCAACCTTGAATACCCGAGCTTGGTTGCAGCTCACGGGGATTTGCAAGGATGAGCAGAAGGTGACGGAGGAGAGGGGTAGGAGGATAGCAGAATGAAGGGAAAGAGTCAGCTGAGGCCTGTGTGGCGCTCTTTAAACCGGTTGACATCGAATGTGGGATTGAGTTGTAGTTCGTCATTCTCTTCGTCTCATGAAGAATGTCTGTCTGCAGGAGGGTTGAGACCAGCAGCAAGCGATGCCAGGGACGTGAATGCTGCTGTCGTCTTATTGAAACGGACTCAGATTGGCAGACTTCAACAGGAGAGTAGAGGAGGAGATGCCAGGGTTTTTAGGTCTGTATCACTACTGCACACAGACAAAGGATGCGTCCAATGTCTTCTCCGAGGGAGTGCAGCAGCTGCTGGCATGTGCACTTCAGTCGTCGATTCTGACAACATTTCAAATGCGTCAACTCTTCATGGTGCGTTTTTTCCTTTGTTGCTTTCTGCAGGGTTTTAATTTCTGAAGGAGTTAGCAGATTTGGGAACTGGTGTTTTTAGGGTTTTGTGGTGCACTGAGGGTGGGTATGCACTAGAGGATTCTTGAAAAGTATAGGCAAAAAGAAGATCAGGGCACATCCATTGCCCAGCTAGTAGTGCTTGGGTTTAAACCTGGAAATGGATGAATGGCTTAAGGTTCTCAGTCTGGTTAGTTTTGTGGATCCATTTTGCCTGGCTGTGCCTTGAAGACCAAGGTTTCTTATATGACTTGAGGGTATTTTCATGGCATGTTATTCAAGCTCTCAGTGTAAGGACAATGGAATTGTTAAGTACACTGGCAAACTTTGCTTTGTGCAGGAGACACAGAAGCAGAGTTTGCATCAACACCTCAAGATAGCCCAACAGTTCTATTCAGAAGAAAAGGAGGTGATAGGTTTGTGAGGTCGAGAACAAACACAGTGGTTGCTGGATTGGTGAAGCTATTGGAAGCTGCGCCAACGGCAGCAGATGCAAGAGCAATCCTGGATTCACGAGCAGAAGACCTGCTACACCCTCAGAGCTGGCCTTGGCTTTCTCTGCTTGATGCTTTGCAAAAAGGCCCCAAGCCTCAGGTCGCCATTGAGGTGTGGGAAGTGTCCTATCACATGATTGGGATGTTTTGTTTTTCTTTTCAGTATTTGAATAATTAGTGCCTCCGAGCCAATCTTTTTCAAGATGTGCAAGATGAGGGCTCATCATGGTTGTTCTGTGGGATTGCAGGTGTTTAACTGGAAGAAAAGCAAGTTGGGTTGGGAGGCAAATCCTAAGGAGTATGCAAAGATGATTTCATTTGCAGGCAGGATTAGCCAGCCACAATTGGCTCTGGAGCTTTTTAATGAAATGGAGACTAGAGGCATCAAGAAAACAGCGGTGAGCTACAATGCACTCATCCATGCTTGTGGCCGCAATGATGAAGCTGATAAGGCCCTCAGGCTTTTTGAGGAAATGAAAAACACTGATACTTGCCAGCCAACTTTGGTGACATACAACACTCTGATATCCATGTACAGTCGGTTGGGCCTGACAGACAATATGAAGAAGATATTTGAGATGTGTAAGGAGGCAGGGTTCAGCCCCGACAGGCACACATATAATGCTCTTATCTGGGGGTTCATGCGTGCTGGACAACTTGACCAGATGGAATCAACTGTTAAAGAGTTGCACACAAGTGAGTGCAAGGCTGATGTAATCACTTATAATGCTCAGATCATTGGGTATGCCCGGGCAAATGCTGTTGACAAAATGGAGGCTGCATTTACCAGCATGCAAAGGTCAGGGATTCCAATCAATGCGATGGTGGGTGAGATTTTGGCAGAGGTATATAGCAGGATGCGTATGTTTGAGAAAATGGAAAACACCCTGAAGATCATGGATGATACACCAGGTCAGTCCTTTGCTTTGCTGGCACTGGCGCTTGATGGATATTTGGTGGTCATTAAAGGATAATGATTGTTGTATTTCTTTACTGCCATGCCTTTGTGCATATCATCCACAATCTCTAAGGTTTGTTGGTGGTTTCTGGATGGTCTTCAAGTCATTTTATATGGAATGAAACACTCATATGAAACATATATGAAGTAGTCAATCTGAAAGAAGTGGTCTTATGAGTGGCTTTTTTTTTGTTTGGCTCAAAATATACCTGGCAATCATGACTACTGTAAAATGCATTTTATAATCTATCTAAGCATGATGCTTTGTGTTCTTGGGGAAATTTAATGGTTTTTCTATGGGGAGCAGGTGTCCAATATGGCTCCCGAGTACACAGCATGGTCATTGAGAGCTATGCAGATACCTGCCGATTAGATGAAATGGAAGCTGCAATCCAGCGGATGTTCAAGAACAAGCGAATGTTTGCAAGTCCAAGAACTCTGGAGGCTGTTATCATGGGATACTCTAGGAGTCGTGCATATGAGAGGCTTGTAAAGGCCATGGAGGTGGTGAAGGGTTCTGGCTGGAATTTTCATGTCAGCATGTACAATGTACTAATAAATGAATATGGAAAGGGCCGACAGTTTGATAAAATGGAGCAGGTACTTAGTGACATGCATCAAGCAAATGTGAAGCCTTCATCTGAGACATATCAGATCATGTTGGACACGTATGATAGGGAAGGGAAGGAGGTGGAGGTGAGCAGGGTTGTTGACCTTATGCGAAGTGCAGGATTTGAACCAAGGTTTACAGCGGAGCCTCTTGATCGAATGTGGACTGATGATGAAATTTTTGGTGGGAGGGCACGTCGCTGATTCTGTCCCCCTTCATTCCACTGTGCATTTTTAATTTCTCAACTTCTAGAATTGTCATACGAATGCAATTGAATCTGGATGTAGGAAGGTTAACGGATTGTCTTTGAAAGCAGAGAATTTCATGTCCCAAAGAGGGCTTTGGAGTTTAGGGACCCCAATCCCTACTTACCCTGCTTTTACAGAAGTAAAATTTGGGTGTCCTGTTGCCTCTGTGGAAAAGGTCAATGAGGAAGTGATTCCATTTGTACTGCTCAAATCCAAATAAGGTAAAAAGTCTCCAAGCACAGAAGCCAGGTGAGTTTCTAGATGTGAAACACAAGATCACATCAGCAGGCACAAGGAAGGGGGCTGCAATGGGTCTTGGACGGCACTCCATCCATGAGGGGCTGTGATGGCATTTACCATACCTGTGTGTGCATCAACAATAGCTGCATCCTTATATGTCCTTGGGGCTTCTTTGAATTTTCAATGGAAATTTTTCACATTTTCAAACGGAATCTTGACCCATCACTCTCCTTGTTATATCTTGCAATTGATAATGCTGTGCTGTGTCGTTAGATCAAAGGAGATGCAGTGGGACTCAGAGGAAAGCTACCCACTTGCAAGGCTCTGAACAATGCGGAAATTCCTTAAAAAAATTCCCTTTATTGATCAGCAATCTACTTCTCTTTAACAGAATTTTAAGTTCTGTTTAGTTAATAGTGTTAGAAGGCAAAGGTGAGAATGACAGAATTTTGTCCATAGTAGCTATTTTTGTTCCTTTCATGCATGAACCTCATAGCTATCACAAAATCTCCCCTGAATTACATTCACATCAAGATTTTTTGCTGCAGCAAATCAGCTTGAGAAAATCCTAGTCCCAGATTTCAGACCATGGAAACTCTATTTAGCATCTCTGATACTACCTGTATACTTACAACTCTGGTCAAAGAATCACCAGCCATGCTGAGGATAAATGTTAGGACTGACTAACTTAACCTACTGTTGATCATGCTCAAATGTCTGATTGTGTACTGAATCATCAGTGATGCCATTGTTACTTTGAGGGTCAGTGTTCTCTGCATGGTCATTCTGATCTGCACTGCTTCTAGTGTTCTTCTGATCATCATGGCCATTCATGGCTCCATTGCCAATCCCTTTCTGGTGGGGCAGCCGTTGGTTGATTGTTCCCTTGATTAAATTACTACTCTCACTGAAGTTGTTCCCATTACCATTGTCTTTTGGCAGTGCTGGTGAGGAACTGATCACCAGCTTCTGTACGCCTTCCAAAACATCCTTGACTTGTATCAAACTAGATGCCCCTGGATACAATCGTCCAAAGCACAATACAAGGAAAGGGCATCCAACCTACAAAACATTTAAAACAGGGTCAATTCAAATAGTAGCAGACTACAGAATCACAGGAGAAGAGACACTATCTTATGTAGTATACCCTAAACCCCTAAACATCTGGCACAAATGTTTCCCATGTCTCATTTTACGAATATTTTGTCTCACACTCATTAGACAAGGGTACTGTACAATCTATATAGTGAATGGGAAGAATCATGAACTGGTGGAAACTTTACATTGATCTATCAGGCAAAATGTTTGAGGAGCTACCTCGATGAAGGCCCGACACAAGGCCAGGAAAAGACTGGATTCACTATCTCGCAATATGTGGGTAGCATTATACTGTAGCAAAGAATTAGCAACCCCTTGGAAAGCTTGTTGGAGTTCTGATGCTAGCACCCCCTTCAAGCTAATGGGCGCACAGTGCCTGAGCTCATTTAGAGCTGCTAGAACTCCTGACATCACAATAATGAATCAAAATTTCAGACGTAAGATGCCAGATCAGAGTAAACACTATATCTTTAAATAGCAGCATGTCCCAAATGTTATGGGCCCACTGTTGCTCATTACCTGCTGAGCACCACAAATGAACTGGACAAACATCCTCCATTGTTTTGGCATCTTTAAAATCCTTCACAGATGGAAATTGAATTTTACCATTGACAAAAACAGCAAGAGGCGGATGCTCCATTAAGGAGTAAGGAGGAGCCAAGTCATCAGAAAAATCATCCCTGCCACTAGCCCGGCTCCCAAGTCCCACAGGAGGAAGAGGAACCCATCGATGGGAATCCAAGACAAGCTGTCAAAGAACATGCACAACAAGACTGGCATCATCAGCATAGACTACTGCTCCTCGCACTTCAAACTTTGTAGTGCTGCCACCACTCATGCCCGAGGATTTCACCAGGCATTCATTGCAGAGAAGTGATGCCATGAGAGTTTAATGAACCATGCAGAAATTGCAATTGAAAGTATGCTGCGAGAATCCCAAGAGCCAATCTAGACTGGTACCTTTGTCCAATAATGGAGCCACCCACCCATACAACTAATTCAACAAATTCACCCAGTTTTCATCCAAGCCTGGCTATCAAATCAAACACCCAAAATTGTAGTCCAATCATGAAATGGTACAGAAGTGATCACCATTCCAGAGAATGCTGACAGTGCAATGACTACTGCACTTGAACTGATTGACAAGATATCTTTCTAGGCACATGTATATGTACCTGGAAATTTTGCAGTGCAACAGACATGTTGCGGATAAATAAGTCATGCACAGCCCTGCAAAAAAAAGAATCAAGGGAATGTCAGAAATTAGTTGCAAAATCTTTTAAGTCACAAATGGGCTATATGAGCCAATTGAGGAAATCACAAACTTGGTCAACCACAGTAAAGCTAAAAATGGAAGGTTGCTGACTCAATTACCCTTCAAATATTGGAGGTAAGAGGCCTCTGAAGTCAAGCCCCACCCGTCCAAGGCTCATTCCACAATACTGTGACAGAACAAATCATATGTCAGGAGCACAAGCTACACATCACACATGCAGGTTTGCAGCTGCACAGTTTTGGCCAGCACATGATTGAGTATGCACATGATAAGCAGCTGTTTGTTTTACAAAAAACAATTAAAAAGTCTTGTGATCAGAGATACCACATCCTGCTGTTTAGAGACATAACACAGGAATCCACCATAGCCCAGAAACAAAAAAATTCCAATATATTTTTGCAACATTAATTGCCAAAAAAAAAAAACATACAGAGTGTATTACCATGCATTGCTCCAGAATAATAGCTAGATTTGGACCCTCAGTGATTCGAGGAAGTACAGATTGGAGCACATGCAAATGTGTTGATATACGGTGCACAGCCCAACTGTAAAGGAGGCCCCCATCAGTATTTTCTTCATGACCAGAAGTATCATCATAGAAGATTGCTCGGTACTGCATCACCACATCGAACAAGTGCACTCGATGACAGTCTGCCATCCTCTTCAAGTACTCGTATGGGTTGCTCTGGTCCAGGTCATCAATGATGCCTTTGAGCCATACTTCTCTGCACTTTAAGAACTGCAACAACAGGACAAGACAAATTTCCTTGAGAGAGAGAGATAGAGAGAAAGAGGGTCTCACCGGCCCTTCTTGACCTTCACAATAAACATTTCTATTACAAAATGATCATAAGACAAGTTAGAAAAAGAGCAGACTGAAGGGTCAAGGGCTGTTGTTGCCACAAGAGACTGTGTGATACCTACCTGTAGACGCATTTCATGCTCACTAAATGTCGCAAGGCGTCGCAAGTGACCAATAACTCTTAAACATTCTGGCAACTGCACATCAGTAGAACTTAGTATCACAGTCTGCAACTTAAGATATTCTCCAACAACCCTAATCAAACTGTTCTGTTCAGTTACTGTTCAATTTTCAAGTTCTCAATCAATTCCCTTTTTATTTGACAGTAGGGCCCTCCATGAGAAAATCTCATCTTCAATCAACTGCCAGTTCCCTATTCCAACAGGCAGACACATAAGTTACACCAAGAGATTTCACCTGAATATTTGACTGCAATCGTTGAAGGAGCTGTGCGAGCAAGGCTTCAGTTGTCTGCCTCACATCAGCCACAAGTGACTGTATTACAGGAAGTCTGCCCCACCACCCAAAGAATTTCATGAGAACACTTGCAGAAGTGAAAGGGGATCGGAACAACACACATCTCACATGTGGTTGGGTGCACATCAGAAAGAGTGTTCTTCAAGTCACCTTGAATGCATTGTAGCAAGCTTGGAGACAAAAGCTTCCAGATCAAGAGCTTCATCATAGTTTGCATTCCGTACACATCTGCATGACAACAAGAGCACTCACGTCACCACTGCATGCTTCTGCCAAAGCTTGAATTCCCACAAACAAACTTCCAAAATAGTGTCCTCCAAACAATCAAATTGGCTTCTCTCCTTCTCACTGCATGCAAAGTGCAACAAATTGTTGAAAATCCTGACTGATTTTTCAATCCATTTTTCACTCCAATGGGAAGTCTGTGGCACATGTCTATTCTGACATTTCCACATTCAACATGTTCACAAGTAACAACCAACACCAAGTGAATAGCACAGTGTAATTAATTACGTGTCCATGAGCTGTGGAATCTCCAGCAAGTCCAAGAGAGTGCCATGGTTGGCAAGCAAAGTGCGATTCAGCTTTTTCTTTTCAAGAATCTGTTGTGCCTCATCTATGAAGTCATTGCATCCACTTGTGAGCTTAGGTATCTCTGCAACCTGAGTGAAGATGCAATCAACCCAATGAGAAGAACAATTGGACACCAGAGAACCGCATGTAGGAATAAGCCCTCATACCAATCCACAACACAGAACAGGAATACCTTCACAAAAAATATTCAAAGAACTTCTCCATGTCCTTGCAATTTAAAGTGTCTTTCAACCAGAAGAGAATTGAGAGATAAAGAACTTCTAATAAGTCTCAGAGAGTAGAATGTGTGTATCATCATGGCATATCAGTCAAAACACATATCATTGTGTCAGTCTGTCAGCAGCTCCAGAAAGCAAACTGTTTTCATTACCAAGGATTTCAAATGCTGATCCACAGAAGTGATTTCATGGCTTATATGCTGGACTGCATCTGCTGCAGCAATGAATGCCCTGTAGTGTCCAACAGCAACCTCCTGCATCTGCCGCTGAATGCGATCTGCATCTACCCGTAAAAGCTCCGGCTCCTGGATAAAGAAAGAAGAAGATCCCAATTGGGGTCATGCATTGACATCATTGGGAGAGACTCAGCACCACCACAATCCATTCAACAGCAAGCAAGGATCCTCAAAACAATGCAAAGAACTGGTAGATCTGGAAGACTCGTAGTGCAAAAAAGGCAAGAGAACTGCTAACCCTAAGTCCTCCACAGATATCCCAGATCTTCCAAAGAAACTGAGCAGATCTGGAAGACCCAGCAAGCACATTGACGCATCTGTATCAAGAATGATTGTTACATTTCTTGGAAGCTACTGAAGCACCCAAGATCTTCCAGATCATGGCAAAGACGGGGGAGAAAACCCAACAAAGATCTTCTCTTCTTCTGGGTTCCAAGATTATTGCAAACATCCAACACTCGCAAACTGAGCTAAAGATGATAAATACCTTATGCAACCGCTCCAAACTGAAGGAAAGAAGCTCCGAGATGTAAGCTTGCTGCGAAGGGCTTGAGATTGGCAATGGTAGGGTAACAACACCATTGCTGCTGCTGCTTCCGCTTTGCATAGCCACGGCCACGGCGGCACACATTGCTGCCCCCCTCCCTCCCTCCTTAAGAGCTTTTCCAAATGTCCCAAAGGAACGGAAGCTTTGTGGTCCCTAGAACACGCGGAAAGTGGAAGACGAAAGAATGCAAGAAGTAGAAGAAGAAGGAGAAAACGAAGAATGAAAATGAAACCCTAACCCTAATCTGATGTTCCTCTCTCTCTCGCTTGCTTGTTCAAGAGCAAGTTCTCTTTCATGATTGTAGCATGGCAAGGATGGAGGCTACGGGGATTGCCCGGGAGTGGATGCAGCTGGTGCGAGTGCCGTCAGGTCCAACAACCCCATCATCATTGCTCAGCGCAGCGGCACTGGGTTCAGAGACACCGTTGTTGTGGGTGGCTTGCAGAACATCTCCCTGCTTGGTCCATGTCTTCCTGGACGGTCATCTCTTGGTTAGTGGTCTCTCTTTGCAGCAACGATTAGTGGATTCTGCTACAATTTCTGGGATTGTTGTAAGTGATCTGCAGTAGAAATCTTGAGAGGATCCCCAGCTGCAGATGTAGAAATTCTTCGTTGATTTTGAAGAAGGAAGGAAGGAAGGATGCTTGCTGTCTTTTTCTAGCTGCTCATGAGATCTCCGTTTCGGCTGGTTGTGTTGTTGTTTCCATCATCATATCAATCTTGCAGTCCATATGGAGGTTTCAGGCAGATCCTGTGTTCCTCAGTCTCGGCCCTGCCGCAGCAGCATCCGATGAAAGCAGCAGCGATGATCCTTTTGAAGGCTCAGCTGCATCTCTGCTAGTGATCACCGAGGATTCTTGCATTTGGGTTGTCAAGCTTGCAGAGAATGGTCCCGCCAAGGACAGGTGCAACAAAATCCCGTAAACCCTAATTCTTCTTCTTCTTCTTCTTGCGCACTGAAATGGGCGGGTCATAGAAAGTCCTGAATCTCTAAAGGTGAGAGACAGAGAGAGAATCAATTAGATTGTCAACCTTCCTGAAGAAGGAATGCACTTACTTGCCTATGTTCTTGCATGAAACTTGGATGGGTTCTGGATAGTACAGGCCGCACAAGAAACAGAAAGGAGGAGGTAAAAGACGAGAAGTCAGAAGACTGCAAGAAGCATTTGAGACAAGGAAATCTCTTGAAATCAGAATACCTTCCTCAGCATCGCAGTCCTCCTGTCTCCCAAGTGCAGCAGCTAAGGTATCAAAGAAACCCATGAACAGAAAATCAAATACAAGTTTGATTCATGATGACAACAAACAGTTGACAAGAAGCTGCCAAGCAAGGGTCACAGAGATGTCCGAAGCTGTGTCAGGGTTTGATGCAGAATGGAAGAAATTGCATGTGGAGACTTATGAAGAACAGGAGCCAAGGCTGTATGTGGAAGTGAAGAATGTTGTGGTGCCAGAGTCACTGGTGGGTGTGGTTCCAGGGGTGGCTGTTGCTGCTTTTGCTGGTGACAATGCTGTAGGTATCAAAACAAACCCCTTGAATAAATTACCTCAAAACAAAACAAATCAAAAAAGAAAAAAAAAACTACTTTTTGTTCCAGGAAGATTTTATGCATGCATCCAGTTCAGATGGAAATTTGTTCTTATTCTTTGCCTTCAGGTGGTGGTCATGGCATCATTTGGGCCTCCTGAAATACTGCTGGTCAGCAGCAGCCATGGTTCATCAAATTTGAAGACCTTCAAGCACTTTCGACAATGTTCTGGGATGGTGTCGCCTTTGTTGCATAGAGAGCCTTCATGCTTACTTTTCGCCTCACCATTGAACAATGAGATTGGGAGTGAATTCATGAGGGGCCACATGCTCTTCTCTTTAGATTTGTTTGAGGCTCTTGTTCCCGGGGCTTTTTGTGAAGCTGCTTCTTTGCCAAATTTGTTACTCCAAGGTTTATTTTTACCTTTCAATAGACCTGCTCCAATCCAATCCTCTTTTCTTTTTTTCCCTCTGAGTTCATTCATCTCTGTTAGCTGCTTCCATTACCACACTCTCTCTCTCTTTAGCATAAGAATTTGTTATTTTAGTGCAATGGTTGGTGAGGCAGAAAATCAGTCCAATCCTTCACTGTTCATTTTTGGTTTTCCTTCCACCTCCAATGTGGCTGCTGTGTGTGCTTTCTAATCTTGAGGTCTCCTGTTGAATTCATTATGCAGGCGACAGGGATGGAAGATTGTATTTGTATCTACTGCAAAGTGGGTGTTTGGTGGAAACTGCTTCTCCACAAGTGCTTTGTGACCTTGAGCAGCCAATCATGGCAATATTTCCCATTTTCTCTAATTCTGTCCCTACTCAAACCAATGGATCTTTGAGAACTGAGGAGACAGAAACAATGGGGGCCACCGGGCTTCTCGTGATAGGTCAATTAGGGCGTGTGATAATCATCTCTTCCCAAAAACTTGGCAATGAATCTGAGGGACCTGTTGGCAATGGTCCATTCCTTCCACTTCATTTTAAGTTCTCTTCTTCCTCAACAGAGAAAATGTGTCAAAGGATTAGTCTGGTGTTGAGTGAGAGGAAAATCAAAGGTCCGGTTACTTCAGTTTGCATGCTTGGAAGAAACCGTCTTTGCCACTTAGTAAGCTCTGAAGTATTTGTGACTGACTTGTTTCCCACAACTCCAGCTGTAGTACCAAAGAGTAACTGTAATTCTTTGGGACCTGAGATATCAGTTTCTGAACACTTTAAGCCCCTTCATTTTCTTCATCAACAAGTAAGAGAGCGGTTGGTTTCACAGAGGGTTCTGGTTAGTAATGTGGTTGCAATAGCAGGAGCAGGGTTGTTCAAGGTATACACAGGCAGTCGGCCTTTGGTAGTTTTGATGGCAGGTGGGTGTCTTCAAGGAGTCAAAGTCTCAGATCAGTTTACAATACCTGCAACAAATACTGATGAACTTCTGTCAACAAGAAGCCAGGTCTCTCAAAATGCCAGTAGCAAGGAAACCATCAAGGTCAGTTGGTTCCCATGTCAACTTCAGGATATAAGGCTGGGTTAGGTGTCAGTTCTGCAATGTGACAGGCATCATCAGAAGTTGTTAGTGTTTATACCTGAAACTGCATGATGGAGTTCAGTCTGATGACATGGTGGTAGGGTTGTGGTTCACCCACAACCCTAAACCCTTGACCCTCCAACACATGATCTGGCCACAGAGACCCTTTAGGCAGCTGCTGCAAGATTTTCTCTCAATTTGAACTTTAGTTTGCTTATCTTCAATTGCCATTTCACCTGTGTTGGATCAGTGCAGTTGACACAAAATGCCTGAAGATTTGAATGCCCAGACCAGTCAGTATCATCATTGCTCACAGGTCAGTATGTCCTGATTTTGTTGATGCCCGGGTATGTGCAGGCTTTACTCCAGTCAGTTGCAGATGTGGAAGCTTGTACAGATGCTGTGCAAAGCCATGACAGAGCCCTCAATTTGTCAATGAATGAATTGGCTGTTGCCTTGCCATTGGCCTACAATATTGCAACTAACTCAAAACAGAAAAAATTATGTACCTGTGGCCTTCATTGGGCTGATGGTGACAACCACCCCTCAGTGGAGCATTATTCTCTCTTGGGATTGTCGAAAACGGGACTGTTTTGCAACATTTCTACAAGCCCAGTTCCAATGACGTCTATCTTTCCAGATCAGCTTTCATTTGGGGGCCCAACTATGCTGCAAGCAAAAAAGGTTGGGAAACCTATAGAGAAGGAACGGAGCAAAGATTACCTGACACGTATTGAAGTGATCATTGTCAATAATAGTTTGAGCCCTGTGTCTCAGTACTGGTCTCTTCTTGTCTCCCTCAAAAGCTGTCTCTCCAGTAAGGTTCCAGTTGCTCAGTTCTCGTTTGCAATTAATAATGGACTGGGCTTGCCAGTGGGAGCTCAATGGAATCACAGTTTCAATGTGGCTCTTCCAGGTGGACCATTGGGGCCAGTTGTTGCCACTGTTTTCCTTTGTCACATTCATGACTACCATAAGCTTCTCCTTAACTCACAAGGTACTGAATTTCTCAACTTCCCCCTGGTCCTGAAGTAACATGGTACTGGGTGCTGATGGCCCTTTTTTTGGGGGCCTAGAGATGAAGTCTGCTCAAACCTTTCACTGTTTGTATCAGGCAAACTAGTTGTTTTTTGGATGTGAAATTCCATGAGTGAACACGTGTGCATTGCCACTCTGTTCATAGTGTTAACAAAATTTTATGATTTAGGGTTTAGGTCCCTAACAAATTTTAGGGTTTAGGGTGAAACCCTAAACCCAGTGATTTTATGGTTTAACCTCTGAAAGCATCCAATTGTACAGATGAGGCTGCAGAATGTGAATTAATCACTGGGTGCTTATTGATTAGTCTATAGACATGTTGTTCGTTACTAATATTTCTGGAAATGTTGCAGATCATCTAAAGCAGGGCAAGGGTACAGTGGGTGCGGCTTGTATCCTATTGTTACAGCAGCGAATAGATGTGTTTTCGCTGCTTGGAGACTTGCCACCCAAGTTGGGGCACACTCCATGGAGACCATCTAAAATTGAGAAAGAGATGATGCCTCACAAGAGTCCGACTTCTGCTGAGGCCTGTGAGTGTGGCCAAATTTATCTCTCTATCTGCAGTCCTTCCAACAACTTATCATCAACTATTTTTCCATGATTTTGGTGAGGGCTTGCCTAAAAGGGTTGCTAACTAAAGATGAAATTCTTTTCAATTTTTGGCTTGCTGAAACTCATCTGTCAGCTAGTGCTTATGTGATTGTGCCAATAGTCATATGGCTAACTGTCTTTTAGAGGATGTCATGACCTCTCAGTCAATTATTTTGTGGAACAGTGATGGCTATGATGATGGGTACTGACAGTAATGCCCTTCCTAAAGCCTATTCATAGAACATGAGTTTTTGTGATCCGTTCTGTCACTGGAAACCCTCCATTTTTGTGTTCCAACAGTGTCCTGTTTTTTGTGTGATGTTGTTCCTCCAGAACAACCCTTTTTTTCTTAATGTGAGAATTCTTCTGACATTTATTATTTCTCTCCCTGATCATTGAATGCAGGCTCGGTGACAAGTTTGGGTGACACAGAGATTCTGGGTCCTTTTGTGGGAAGTTTTACATTCAGATGTAAAGGGAAGACAGAGGTGCAGGAAGGTCTGTTGAATCGAATATTGCAGCAGCGGCTGAAATCCAAGGTACCCTAAACCCTAAACCCTTTTTGCAGCAAATGAATTCCTTGTTTCTCTCCATGACAGAAATGTTTACTTTCAGGTGAGGGCTTGATTACTGTCTTCTTCGTAATGCTACCAGTCAGCACAAATTTCTTTTTACTAATATTTTACACAGGTAACTGGCATCTTTAGCTACCCCCAAATCCAGAACCATTTTGAACAATTCCGCATGGGGCAGTCTAGAAAGGCAAGAATGATGATGATGATTCAATGCTTGATTGAATCATTTTGAACAATTCCACATGGGGCAATCTAGAAAGGCAAGAATCATGATGATGTCTCAATGCTTGATTTGCTGCAGGCTGGAAAGCAACTGAAATTAATATCCCAGGATGGCAGCACAGTGTCCATCTCACTAGAAGCAAAACCCGAAAATAGTGATGCTTCATCAACTTTGTGTGTGATTCATTTCCGAGCTTCATCGTTCCTCCTTGGCTCAATGGTTAGGGAGGCTCTACACTGGCACCTCAGGAGCTTTACAAATCTGAGATCCATATTCGATCAACAGAAACCTGATGTTGATGGAGATAGAAAGGATGCAGAGGAGCTTGTTGAGGAATTTGTGCAGGCTGAGGCTCTAGCTGAACGTGCAAAATCAGTGGCACATCTTTGGGAGAAATTTCAAAGTTGTCCTGACTCAGGAGGCATCAGTGTCGGTTAGTGCTATGAACCCTGAAGACTCACCTTTTTGCAGGTCTTCATTTCATGAGTGATTTTGAACAAAGTTTGGTACATTCAACCTGTATTGTTATCCACAGGACAGCACAATCATTGTTTAACAAGTTTTTTGCTTGAAACCTGTGTGTACCTTGTTGCAGATTTGGTAGTTCCTCTTCTAGCCAAAACATATATGGTAACTCGAGATGCCCTCCAAGCATATAAGAGTCTTAGGGAAGCTTCTACGTCCAGCTCATTTTGATGGCTCAGATATTTCAGACGATTGCAATATCAAAAAAACCTTCATCCACTGGTGGGGAGCAAGCGATTTGTGTGACATCTCTAGGAACAAAGGATGGCTATGGCTGTCACCTTGTCCTTCCATTGTCGGACATTCATCAACATGATTTATGATGAGTTAATTTCAATGTATGTTCAATTCTTTCCATGATAGAGAATGTGCCCTTGATTCATTCAGTTGTTTGATTTGACCAGCAGTTGCTACAAGTGGCTAGACATCCAAACTTGGATACCCACAAGTTCAAAGTTTTGTAAAACCTCAGTATGGATGAAACCATTTGATAAATTTCCATGATTTGGAGTTGCTAATGATCAACACTTTCTTTTAATGACAACCCACAATCCACACAGTAGTATTTTGTTTGAAAACATGTCTTCACCAATAAGTGATAAAGAGGTGTAAACACATGCTTATTACGCCTTGCCATTGCATTTTGCACAACTTTGTGTATGTCCTCCTCCTTTATATGCCACCTTTGCCAATTTCACCACACAGCCATCCACATTGAGATGATCAAATGACTTCACATGACAATTTTTTCAAAAACATTTTGTCACCTTGCATTGAATGTGGAGAGGTTTCACACTCCTAACCCCAAGTTGCCACTTTCATGCAACTCATATATTTGAGTAAATAATATGGTGACTAAATGTGTTTTGCTTCTCATACCCTCGCTTCTTGAAGCTCAACCAAATCTTGAAACTATAACTTTTGAGTTCCACGCCCAACCAAAGATTCAAATCCTTATGGAGTTTCAAACCCAAATTGCCAAAAACACTTATGTGACTTCTTTAAGCTCAAGATGTAAAGCCGGCCAACATCTATCCTTCCTTTGTAACTCCCACCAATTGCAACAAAGCTTCCTTGCTACACCCATAGTAATGTGACATAAACAAACTCTCATATCAAGAACAACGTCAAAAGATACATGTTGAAACCCTAGCAAACACCATTAAACAAAGCACCCAACCAAGGGAGAAAAAAAAAAGAGGGAACAAAGAGAGAGGACCCAAGTCCAAGCCCAAAGGACAAAACCCAAAGTGCGTCACAAAGGGGGCAAAGGATACATTGTTAATGACAACATCAAAGGATACAATGTTAATAACATCAAAGGATACATTGTTAATCTAAACCTTATTAATCCGCCGGTTCAATGGTGGATGTGTGAACCCTAGAGGATAATTATGAAGTAAAATTCTTGGGTTATAATTTTGAGATGGAAAGTTTTTTTTAAAAAATGAAGTTTTAGTTTTCATGGCTGGAAAACTATTAAGACCTTGCAAAATGTCTGTGGTGGCGCCTTCAATTAAGGGTTAGGATAAGGGTTAGGTTAACTCATTCAGTTAACGAGACACCCCATTGTTGTAACAAAATTTATGCATAGATGATGACTCAAGGTGGCTGGATATGTGATGATCCTTCATTCATCTGGTAATGGGTTAGCATATACTATGACACACCTCCCTTAAACCCTAAACCAGATGAATAAACCCATGCTGACCCATTCATACCATGACCCACCTCCCCCCCATTTATTAATTATAATAGTAAAAAGATCCCAGGTGCTGCATGAGAGTGGTCAAATGGTGTTTCCATATTGAAAATAGCAAATAACATGACATGTGCCCAGAAGTAGACAAACAAAGATAAGGAGGGGTCCTAAGGTTTAGGGTTTAGGGCCCCCTAATAAACAAGCCAAGTTATGGCTTTTATGGCCTATTGGACAAAACCCAGAATGAGGACAAGGGCAATTGACAGTAGGCAACAAAAGAAATCCCAAGACAAAAGAAAAGATTAAAAAAAAAAGTTAACTCACCTAACACCACTTAGTAACTACACCCAAACCCAAGTTATTTTTAGTATAGCACTATCATCAAAGCCCTTGTTGTCAATGAATGTTTTTTTTTGGGGGCGGGGGGGGCGGCTAATTACATCCACACATGATTGCTTCAAGTAAATGCCAAACATGAAGCAGATTGGACCAATGGAAGTGGATGATGTCTTCTGTCAGGACTGGGATGAGGGTAACCCTAGTTAATTGTGCCAATAGTAGCTCCCTTTAGGCTAGGCTAGGCTAGCTACCTTCCCTAACCCTAAACCCTAAACCCTAAACCCTGCCTTCTTCATGTAGGTGAAATTTTTGAAGAAGACAATCCCTTCTTTGCCCCCCTAGGTGTATGGATGTAGAGGGATGAAATTTTGATATGGCATGCCTCAAACATCCATGTGGGACTTAGTGCCAGGGCGCGATATCGCACCCGCTTTCACCTTCTTGAGTGAAGCCTTTTTATTGGTTATATTTAATTGGGGAAAATCGTAAATTTGGACTTGTACATTTTTGATTTAGTGTAAGGCAAGGCCTAAGGAGTGGGAGTTTTTTTTTTAAATTAAGCACCCTAATAAGAGGGCATTACATTACATAAAACATTGCCATTAATTTTTTTTAAATCCAATTTTTTTAATTAAAAATAATACAAGTGCATTGGAGCAAATATTTAATTTTTGAAATATTGCACTATTTGTGGAGGACGGAGTGAATGTTTTTGCTCGGGAAAAGGGGGGCGGGCATGCCCTCCAAATACACTAGAAATTTTCTACCATTGCTTTACTACATGATAGGTAAGGCCCACAAAGAAAGGCATTATTACCACAATAAGGCACCTTCCTAAAAGCAGCTGCCAAGGGCAATGTCGAATTCTAGTAACATGTTTGTTCGTCGGAGGCCGTTATGACGTAAAATAATGACGAAAAATCATGTTTCGTCCAGTTTTTCATTACATTATTTGTATAGTGGACAATTTCGTTATCAACTGGCAAATGAACAACCATGCAAATAATGTATTTGAGCATATAAAAAGGTCACCATACTTTAGTAAAAGGTTTTGTATGGCAATGCATGGCCCCCTCAACACACAAAAAAAAGATGAGTGCACCGGCACCGCCCTAAATTATGACAAATAATTTATCTTTTTGCCGTAGCGTGGTAGGTGGGAGCAAATAAAAAAATATTTTAAAAAAAATTTCTCCTCAATATTTAAAATTGCGCCCTCCTATAGCCTATGGCCTTGAGGCCAAGCAACTTGGCCCCCAATTTTATTGGTCATTTTCTTTTGGTGCTGCCTTTAGTAAGTGCCCTCCCCAAGCAAAGCCAATGGGGCACATATTTTAGGGATGCCCTTCTTCAAAGGCATTACCCAACATCAAAATGTACAAGAGTCTTTTTTTTTTTCTTTTTCTTTTTCTTTTTCTTTAATTTAAATTTTTAATTAATAATTTTTAATTTCCCTTCTTTTTTTTTGCATGATACACACTGGGAATCAAACACGGGAAATGATAAAAAAAGGGTGAGTGTTTTGAAACATGAAACACTAGCTATTGAAAACTGAAAGCAAACTCAAAAATACATTTAAAAATGTATCCTTGAAATACACTATGAAAATTTTTATAGGCCTTTAATCTTTGCACTTTGAATTATGAGCTTGTTCTTCACATTGAATTGAGGTTTGGTCTTTTAGATTGTTGTAAACTCCATGACAATTTGATATTGGTCTCTTACAAAATTATTATAAGATTACTCTTTTTGAAACAAGTAAGTGGCTTTCCCATGAAAGTTTCTATCCTAAAATAATGTTGGATATGAAATCTTACAAAAGCATGCAATGTTAAATGCTTTCATTATTATGTTAAATGGGTTTAAAGTTTGTTAGTTTTATGAAGAAGGGTCAAATTTTCTTTGAAAAATAAATAGAGAGAACAAGAATTAGGTCACAAGGTGTTTTTTGCATCTAACCACCAATAGGTGGTTTGTGCAACAAATGGTGAAACATCTTGTGGCAATAGATGATGAAAACATTTGGGGGCCAACAAATGGAAAATGCAACATGTGTGCAAACATGTAATCACATTTAGAGAAATGAAAATGTTAATGGTTTTTTTTTGTTATATTCTGGAAGTGTGTTTGACAATTTAAAATTAATTTATGAAAACTTAACAAATATGTTTTTGTTATTCCAAATTTTCATTAATTTTTAAGGGAATTTGTCCATATATGGTCTAGTTAAGGTTTGTCTCTTGTGATGTTTTCACTAAATTGTGATTTTAATTTTAATTTTTCAATAAAATCTAATAATTTTTTTGCATGATTTTTTTCTTTTAGGATGTCAACATTAAAACCTCACAAAATGATGATTGGACAACTTTTTGGCAAATGTTGAATTATGTTCTGAAAATTGATAAAAATTTGAAACAATGAACATGAATGAACTCCATAAACACATATAATATGTTTTCTTTTTTTGTATATAAATATCAAAAATTGTACTTTGAATTTTGAACCATAGTTAGTTTTTGTGTTGAAATAATCCAAATGTATTTGTATGTAATATATCATCATTAATTCATGATCATCATGGGTAGAAACATATGAATGTTTTGATGAATTTATAGAATTGTGCACATCAATTGATGGATTGTGTATTTATGTTTTTATAAGACATAAAACAAGTGAAACGTTTGAAGGTTATGATAATGGTTGATGTTTTCGTAATGTTAGTGTAAAAAAATTCTATTCAAGGCTTGTATAATTGATTACATGGGAATGATGTAAATTTTTAATTAAGGAATGAATGGTATCCAAGTTGTTATCAATTTTAATCTTTTCATTTCTATATGTATGTTTGAATCCACATAGAAGTTTTGATGTTCAAAAGGGGCTTATAAAAATATTTTTTCTTTTGTTTGAATGTAAGATAAATTTTATATGTTAGGTTATGTTTTTTAACACCGGTAGGATGAAAAACCAATTCTAGTGATGATCCTTGGCGACAATGGATAGTTCTTATGATTATAAGTTGAATTTGATGTTAGTACATCAATATTATCCTTTTATATTTTGAAAGATCAAACTATCTTTCATAATGGGTGTTTGATAAAAATCACATGTAATGATGATATCAAGACCACCAAAAAATTTGTGTTGAATATGTTTTATGAACCTTGGCTTATTGTTTGTAACATTAAACATTCTAACATTAATAAACACCACAACAAATTGCCCTTCTTTGCAATTGTATATTTTACAATTAGTTATCACATGTCATTAAATTCCAATGAAGTCCTTTTTATTTTTTAAGGAACTCCATGTGGGCAATAAGGCCCAACTAAAATAATTATGATTACATTTATGTCAAAATCAACTTAACTTTGAACACATGTTTGAATGAAATATTCAAAATGTTTTTTCATCAATTAATCTATACTTTCATTACAATTAACATTTGTGCAATTCTAGGATTATGCATCATTGTTTAAGTTGGGATTTTAACTATATTGGTAAGTTCCATCATAAGAAAAATGATTCCATCCCCATTTCAATGAATGAAAAAGATCATTTAAAAATATAGTTGATTTGTTCATCCTAATTGCATGTTTTAAAAAATGAATGGTTGTGATCAAATTCATTTGGAATTGGATGGTTTGGATCAATTCTAGTTGCCTCAACTTGTTTAACCTAATCATTATTGGCCAATTGTAAGAATTTTCAGAAAATAATAAATTGAACAACCACAATCAATTAGAGTTGACCTTGGAAAATAATCTAATTGCCTGGACTATTTGCCCTTGTCATTTTTAGTTAATCACCCAAAAAAACAATCATGATCAATTCCAATTAACCTTGCACAACTTGGATCAAATCTAGTCAATTCAACCTATCCACCCCAATTGCTTTCGATTGGTTACTTAAAAAAATTTGACCATGATCAATTCCATTTGGCCTTGGATGGCCCATATCAAATAGAATCAATTTGACATATTTAATTCAATCGTTTTTAACTAATCATATTTGACAAAAGAAAACCTTGAACGGTCACAATTAATTATAGTGGCCTTGGGTTTGATCCAATTGGTTTGGCTTGTCCACACTAGTCATTCTAAAAAAAACTCAAATGGCCACAATCAATTGCAATTGGCCTTAGACTACTCAAATAAAATCTAGTTAGTCTACCTTGTCCACCCTAATTGATTCTTGTTAGTTTGCCTAAAAAAACCAAAAAAAATTGAATGGTCACAATCAATTTTAGTTGGCCTTGAATGACCCATATCAAATCCAATCTTAGTTATCCACCTTAGTCATTTATAGTTTATTTATTTTTTAAAAAACCCAAAAAATGGCCACAATTAATTCCAATTAGCCTTGGATGACACAAATAAAATCCAATTATCTTGGCTTGTCCAACCTCGTTGCTTCTAATCGATTGCTTGAACAAAAAATATTTAAAAAATTAAAATGGTTGCGATCAATTCTAATTAGCCTTGGATAGATTGGATCAAATCCAAACTTAATTTATTCACCTTAGTCACTTCTAGCTAATCACCTAAGAAAAATCAAATGGCCATGATCAATTTGAATCAACCTTGAACAACATTAAAGAAATATATTTAATTTGAGTTATCCATTTCAATTATTTCAAATCGATCACATGAACATTGTCTTGTGTTTTGTGTTGTTCAAGGATGTTATTTGTTGGTGAACATTGGTGGCATTAAAGTAAAAAAATTGAAAGAGGGAAAATACACCATTAATTTTTTTTTAACAATAAAAAAATTATTTTTATTTATTTTTTTACTTGAAAAAATCAATAAATGATTGAAGGATTGAATTTTTTTTTTGTGAATAATTAATCACATTTAAATTCAATTTGTAAGTTGTTTTGAAGGAGGGTATCTATCAAGCTTTATGTTTTGCAAAGTTTAGCAATGTTGTTTACTAATGTTCGTGGCAGGGGTGAATTTTATTAGTGATGTTGCCATGATTTTAGATCTTTTCAAGGAATTATAGTTGAAACAAAGCAAAGTTATGGTAAAAATGATTTTAGATAAAAGCAAACACTTGAATTTTTTTCATAACAAAAGTGATGAATTTTGATACATGAATGTTGTGATATGAATAATCCATCACATTTTACCTATCAATGCCATGAGTAGATCCTTGGTTTTTTAAAAGTTTGAAAACATGTATTTATTGTAAAATTATAATAGCCATTGAATTATGAATTTCAAGTTGTAAAAGTATTACCAATTGTAACATCCCTTATAAAAAAAAAAGCAACTTGAATCATGGTACATTTGTTTTCTATGCATAATGTCATCAAAATTTTATTTTCATTCTTCATTTAATTTTTAATTAAATTATAATATTCAGCTTTTTCCATTATCATTTTCTAATGTTTGTGAGTTTTCATTTATCTCATTATGCAATTGAATCAATCACAAAGTCAAATTGTAAAACATATTGTTCAATATTGATTGTGTTTATTATGGGAATCATAGACATGAGTCATTTGTTTCATAATGTATGTTGTCATTCTAAGTATTAGTTAGATGTGATGCTTTTGATTTTGAATCAATGGAGCCATCTATTTATTTTTATTTAAATATGAATTTTTTGTAGTTAAAAATAAGTTTAATCTTATAACTTCCACCATGCAATTGACAACTTTATGCATCATGCCATGTGACATTATTTCCAAGTTATGAATTTTCTTAAGTCTTTAAATGGTGAATATAATAGGAGTTGTTATTTAAACCAATTTTGAATGTCTTTATATTTATTATAATTTACAAACCTAATAATTTGAGGTTTGCAACATTTTGAGTTTTTTTTAATGTTATAAAAAGAAATAAGCTTTGATAATGATTATGATTCAAAATGACTACAATGATTAGTATTTGTCTATGATTGATAAACACATTATATTAATTGAAATTGATTTAATGTAACTTGTGGTTTTAACACAAACACACATTCCTCCAAATGAAAATAATTGATGAATTTAAATGTTTAAGATGAATGATATAATGGCAAACAAAACCCAACCATTTGTTGAGCATTAAAAAAAACATTATCCAATTTTGAATTTTTATATTTACATTTGTTTTATTTGTAAGGTGTTTTTATATGATAGAATGTGATTATAACGTTATCAATTTATATATTTTTGTCATATATGAAATATTATATGTTTTAGCCGCATATGGGTTTTAAATAAATTGAATATTTATATTTGTAAACCATAAATGAATAGCACATATATAAAATGCATTATTTTTTATGTTTATAAGATTTTTTGAAAAATGTTTTGTTTTGTTAATTTGTTCCTCAAACTTGATATTTGTGTATTTTCATCCATGTTTAGATTATATATATATTCCTTGTGCATGCAAACATTATTTTCAAAATGAATAATTCCAATTCATTTATAAAGGTTTTAAGATTTTTGTTCCATGCATGGCCGGAAGCAATAGGTAATGAAATCCACATTCCAATTTAAAAGAAGCAAATGAATTGTGTAAGCTTTCAAAATCACAATAACCTAAATATGATTTGAAAATATTATCCAAATTTGGTTTATCTCGTACTTGAGAATCTTTTAAAGTTATACCACATTATTTTCCTTTCCATATTTGCACCCAAACCATACTTATGGTCTTTTTGGATATAAACTTTAGCATCCTTTAAAAAAAGTTTGAAAATCCTCATATTTATGAAGTTATTCCCATTGAGCTATTTTCTATATGAAAAATGTTCAAAAGATTATTGAGGTTGGCCATAAAATTGGGTTGGAATTCCTTTGAATGTTTGTTTTGAAATAAACCTAAAAAATGAAAGTTTTGACATAGGGCAATAAAATATATAGTGTTTTTATAATCCATTATTTTTGGAATGCCCAAAAATTACGTGTTGATGTATGATGTTTTTTTTCACCTTCAAAATTAGAATTGTTGGATGATGAATTATCATAATGATGATTTTGAAATTTTTAATGTATATGCAAAGTAAACAAAGTTGTGGACATTGATGGTGAATGGTAACATTCAAATTTTTGTATATTGAAATTTCAATTAAATTTCATAAAATAAATATCACCGTATTTAGATGAACATTTTTTTACATATAAGGTGATTTGTATTCAAAATGTCATTTAAAGAACACACATATTGTTGCTTCATCACGTGATAAATGTGATAATATTAATTGAGTTTGATCCACATTTGCAAGAACATTAATAACACTACCATGCATTTTATATTGTCCATAGCCATAAAATTTATCAGCATATTGAATCAATTCAAAATGTTGAAAGTTGTAACCCATATGTAAAAGGACAAATTAAAATTTTATTTTGCATTGAAACATTATGTATTTTGATATTTTATTCCAAATGTAAATTGACCTTTGTAAATATTATGTTATGCAAAATTTATAGTGAAATCTCTTCACAAATTGCCCCCCTATCCCCACACACACATACACAAAGTGAATGTTTCTCCACTAAGTGGTCACTTAGTTATCCACTAGGTGCCCCCCTATCCCCACACACACACACATACATCCCACACATTCACACATACACAAAGTGATTGTTTCTCCACTAAGTGGTCACTTAGTTATCCACTAGGTCATCATTTTGTTCTCTCCTCCCCCAAGGAAAAGGGGAATAAGGTATTTCAATTCTATTTTGTGCAAGGTTTTGCAATAGGATTGGGCGGTTATCCAATCATCCACCCACAAGGAAAAAATGAACCATTTGATTCTATTATTGTTGTGTAATTAAAGAAGATGGTTTCAAATGTTTTTCATCCATAAACTTGCTAAAAATTATGTAGTGTTGTGCTATCAAAAAATAGTTGACTTTGGAGGTTTTTGCAACACTATTGATTTTTAAACCTTTGCACATTGGCCTCCATTCTAAAGCTTCAAAGTTGTTCATACCGTAGTACACAAATGATTTTGGCATAAATTAAATTATTTTTTATTTGTGTCAAAATTTTAATAATTATTATAAATTTAAATTCCATTGTATTTGATTGTCAGGTTTGAATTTCAAGCCTACCAATCCTTGTTGTTGAGAATGTGTTAGTTTGGACACACTTAGATTGTCCCACAAAGGCATGTTTATTAATTTTTATAAACATCACCTACCAAAAATTTCAGAATTAAAAATTTAATTGTCAAATTTAAGTTTTGAGATTTAATTAATTATTCAGCAATTTGTTGCCAAATCTGTTTGGGTATTACAATACTATGTTTTGAAATCGCTACTTATGGCAAGGATATTTTCGTCAAATTCCCCTTTTCAATCTACAACCTACAATTGTTTTTCACCCTTGTTATCCCTTTCTCCTCTCACATCAATAACAATGACTGCAATGTTAATTGAGGTTTAACTTTAAAGATAATTTATGAATTCCCTCATGAAATCTATGTGGAAAACATGGGAACCCATTTAGGTTAGGAGCTTGGAATTGGTGAAACAACAATCCTTGACTCAATTGTGATGATAATATGCTTATCACCTTTCTCACAACCCCTCTTGGATTTTGATTTAATGTCAAATTTTCCACCTTCACTTACATGTCATTGTGCAAAAAACTACTCATGCATTTCTATGTGAAATGATTTCAGCTTTAAGGATTATGGTCAAAGTTACCTTATTCTACAAATCACAATGCATGTGTAACCTAAATCTTATATAATCATATTCAAATTTTGATCAAAGGTGCCATACTTGTTGAAAATTTTTACTTCAAATGCAACATCTTTAATCCCAAACTCCAAATCATTTGCAAAAACAAGTATTTTACTCTCTTTCATTATAATAGTTGACATTGTCCCAAAAAAAAAAAAAAAA